>Ga0302271_10000733_pt1 | contig 32265 bp, 8 predicted proteins | sample III_Bog_N1_1_FD_198767 | JGI IMG/M metagenome (GOLD analysis project Ga0302271, IMG submission 198767) | Peat permafrost microbial communities from Stordalen Mire near Abisko, Sweden - III_Bog_N1_1 | ecosystem: Environmental > Terrestrial > Soil > Wetlands > Peat | place: Sweden: Abisko... | reverse complement strand
GCAGATTCTCCCAATAGACGTCTGTTGGATAAGGAGCTTATGTGATTTTAAGCACTTTTCCATGATATTCTAGTTCCTTTGCGTATTTCTTGTTTTCATATAAATCTATGACATTTTCTTTACCTGGAAAGTAATAAAAATACAAAATAATTGACTGGGATCATAGATAGATGATAAGTTAATTAGCCTAGTGTTAATTGAATTTCAATTATAGAATTACTTTATTCAGTGAGAAACGTAACAAACGCTTTACCAGTGAAATATCGTTTCATGAATTCAGTTCCTTTTCCATCTTAAAATTGTTCCTGAAATTTCATCAGCTAAGCTTCCACTTCTAAAATCTTCGTCTCTATTCTCTGAATAATCCCAATATCTCCTATTTTATGACCTTACAATTGCAAGAGCTTTTCTTATTTCATTTTAATTAACTTTTCCTTTTTCTTCACAATCTGTGCTTGTTCTTAAAGACTGTATGATAAATTCACTTTCACTACCTCTAACTTTTCATTCTTTGAATCAGCCATTTCTCCACTCGAATTGTCTAGAAGAAATTCCTGCAATTTTTCTTAAACCTTTGTTTCTATGAATAACTTAAGATCATCATCATAGTCATTCCCAATAGCTTCATATTCAATAGGTATATTTTCAACTAGCACAGTGTAATCATTCGCTGAAATATCAGCCTCATCACACTCGGCATCTAGTTTTCGTTGATCTCTTCTGAAAAGCTAAAGTAGCACAATCACTGTGCCAATCGTGACAAGATTTAAAATCTCCTGGATGTACATGAGTTACTTTTTATCATGTTTGTTCCCGAGAGATAATAGAGTTATCCAGTTCTTTTTGCAAACAACTTCATCTGAATTAGCTGGGATTTCACTTGAGTCCTTACAATCGTTTCCATACAATGCATTTGTAATCATGTTAAACCCACCAGAGAAGATTAATATGAGACTCAAGAAGATTGTGCAGTATTTTAAAAAGCTAAAATAAAGTGGATATCCGCTTCCTAAAAAAGAGAAATCCTTAAGAGTGCAACTAAGATCTAGCTTCCTCTTTTCTATTGTACGAGCACAACAAACGCATCGTTTAGGTTCTCCTACTTCTTCTGGTTCCATTCCAACTAAACAAGCCGACTGATTAAAAGGAAAAAATAAAATATTTTTAGATGTTTCAAGGCTCAAAAATGTATCAATGTAAAGCACTTGAAGAAATATGAATGATTCACTGAAAATTTAGTCTAAAGAACACTATCTTTCAGATGAATTATCACCCTAAGAGTATTTATACCTAGTGTTCTAGTGCCCACTCGAAATTAGGAGGAATAGCGTCTGGTCTGTAGTTATCTTTTTTCTTTTACACACCTAGAAAACTTGTTCTGCTTGGAATAGGAGGGCTTGCAATCATAATTGATTTTCGATCATGATGCCCTGTATTCTAAGAGTTCTGTTTAGTCAAATTTTCAGTTTGTCCTATGAGAAAAGAATAATGTTTATTAAGGAAACTTTGAGTAAACTCAGCCATCCCCTAAATTACCTTCTTCAGAAAGAATTCGAGGCTCCGCTAATTATATAATACTTTGTTCGCGTCTCCTTCTTTATGCCATTTGCTAGTGCAACAGGGAGTGTGTAGTATGAGACTCAGGTATGTTTCTGATACTTATCCTGCGTTTTTTTTGTTATCAAGCTTTTTTCTAATCCCACAAAAATTACCTCAAATTTAATCGTGTTTCGTCTTCCTTTTCAAAGAACTTTAATTTTTTAATCTTTGAAATAAGCCCTTAACTTTTTCTTATGAATATTTTCATTATTAAGCAGACTTTTTGTCTTGAGGGGACTCCATTATCTACATATATTATCAAAACATACACAAAATTATAATGAGTGATTTAACTTTTCATTTTAAGGTAAACGAGCCATTTTGTGCTAATATTTTAATTTTTAAAATTCTTCTTCTGCTTATGGTTCAGTTCTACTATTCGTTTGAAACAAAAGGCTTACTTTATTTGATTTTTTTTTCGAATACCAGTTTATTTTTTAATTACTTATTTTTTCAGCAATTTTTAGAATCTAAAACAAAATAAATAATTGAATTGAACTTTATTGTTCTCTAAATTCATCTTCCTTCTAATTCCAATTAATATCATTTAGACATATCAAGTTAAATATCTAAAAGAGTTTTCAGAATTGTATCAGATTTCGGTGAAAATTTTCTTTCCTAATAATTAATAATTTTTTTTTTTGATAAACAACCACAAAAAATGCCACCGAAAAAGCAAAAAGCAAACAAAAAGCTCAATGAAACTAATCCTTCTGCATCTCTTCATATTTCATAGGATATTTCAAATCTCAATCCAAGCGATTAGTCTCTTTTCTTGAAAGATAATTCAGGAGATTTTCTAAAGGCATTGAATGAAGATAAGAATCAAGTTGAAGATGAATCTAAATAAGCTAACTAAATATTAAAATCAATAAGAAATGCTGAATAATCGAAAATGCTCGCTTAGAAATATGGTGATACTGAACGAATAGATGACAGAATTTGCTAAGTATCTTTGGTATGCAAAGTTGCTTAGAAGATTTACATAGAACGTATCATTTAATTGCCTGAATTCAGATTCTTTTACAATTGTGAAAATTGCAAAATACCTTCAGCATACACCGAAATATCTAAATAAATAAGCTGCAAAATATGCAAGTATTCCCATTCACTGAAGTTCCCCTAAAAGTGTAATAGAGACAATTTGTTTGTTGAGCTAATTTCCATTCATTTCCATTTTGTCTTTGATAAATAGCTAAAATGGAACCTATTCATAGCGAAAAAGATAATCAAAATCCAATAAATGAGCTAACCACTCTAGTTTCTTTTCAAACTAACCTCATGGGATCGATTTCATTTGATTTCTTGAAGCTGAAAATATCTTGCTCGATTTGCAAAAATGAATAAGATGTCACAATGGTCGTTTCTACTTCATCAAAAGTAAAAAAAAGTGACATCTAATCCTTCACATTCAATGCATAGGTATTCTTCCATTAATTAATCAATTCAATCTTTGTGGTATTGCAAAAAAATAATAACAGATGTAAAATAATTCGTAATTGTGATTTCTTAGGTGATTTGCGATAAGTGCTGCAGTCTCTAATTTCTCTCCTTGACTAATCTTGAAGTCAAATACGACTGGCAAGGGTGAATTTCAATTATTTTGCAAGTAATTTCTTTCTCTCCCAGAATATTTGTCTTATCTGTGAGTGGAACTTATCTCTTGGGATTAATTAGTATTGCTACGTTTATGTATGCGAGTTTGTGTAAAAATTCAATACTGAATCAAGCAAGAAAAGCGAGTTTCCTTGATTTAATTTAATTGAGTTAGATATTAATTAATTTAGAAAAAAGTATTTTAAGCTAAGTTTTTAAACATTACCACTGTTGTAATAAATAAATGAATCCAGGGTAAGGATCCTATTCCCAAGCACAAATCTAACAGACAGCCGATTAAAATATGGAAGAAGCAATTCGGGTACTTCTTTTAAGTTTAAAGCCTTTGAATTTAATATTTACATTTGATTTGTAAGAGCATTATTGCTAAAGTTGAAAGAGATGGACCTGTCAATGTATCTGCACAAAACATAAAAGAAAGTGTCATACAATTCGAAAGATCGTTTGAATAAATCATGATTAGGCTAGTAAGAATAGAAATTATGAGAAGAATAAGGGGAAGATCAAATATGTTTTTTGTTTAGGTAGATGTGAGGAAAAAGACTTTAAGTGAGTCGAAGATGCAAAATATGTGAAATATTTTAGCTAAAAGTTACGACTCTTCTGAAAAATGAGCCTATAAAAGGTTGTTAGATAACTATTATATAAGCCTACTTTATTCTAAAAGTGTATTGATATTAATGTATTGTAAGATTGAATTTGAAATATGGCAGTTTTGTAATCATAATATGAAATCAGTAGCTAAGCTAAAAATTGGTTTGTTTCTAAAAGTGAATTTGAAAAATAAACATTAAGGATTCGTTTAACTAATTGATTAAATCGTGTCTGACAGAAAGGATAATGATTTGAAGGCGGGATTGTTTTATTATTCATTGAAGTTGTAAATTAACAATTTTTGAATTAATTTTGATTTTGGGATGTGTGATAATGATTATTAGTAGATATCTCAATTTAGATTGAAACAATTCTACATACTAATTAACACTGCAAGAAGTAAAATAAACAAAAAGTAACAGTGGCTACTTGCTATTGAGCTCATGACTATCATTTATTAATTTGAGTACATACTCCTTGGAGACTCAAGTGAGATTTGTTTTTGAGTTTATTCCAACGATCTGAAAGTTGCTTTTCTTTCTTCTTTTTTGAAGAAGTCGGAAAGACCTGCATTAAAGCTTAGCTTCTAGATAAGAAGCTTTAAGATAAAATAGATATTTGGACCCTCAAAAGCATTGGTGATTTGTGCATTAACTTCTCAATCAAAGACACTGTAACACATTTATTCATTCAAGTTGAGGAGTTATCTGTTTCTAATCAAGAAATTGTCATCCATCAAGGTAGGAATGGAATCGTTTAAAACAACAATAAGATTAGATTTCTAATAGCGTTCCTGCGGTTTACTCGTCTATGATATTACAAAGTAAGCAATAGCTCAAGATGCTTATTGGATTTCAATAGAAAACAAATTCCTTTTTGTAACTGTATGTGTCGAACTGTTCTTTAAAGGTATTTATCTTTTGTTTTTGAAAAGCCAATCTAGTTTTAGATAAATCAGCAGCTAACTTCTAGGATATATTAAGCAGTATTCAGGGAACTCTGAAATAACTCTAATTCTAGTGGGAAATAAGTGTGAGGAACATAAAAAGTAAGAAATTGATCAAGTAATTGAATAATAGATTGTTTCAGTGAGCTGATTATTTTTGCTTTTTTGGATGTAATTAGTCGCGAAGTGAGTTACGAAGAAGGGGCAAGATTCGCAAAGGAAAACAATCTTATGTTTATTGAATTAAGTGCGAAAACAGGGTATAATCTAGAAGAAGCGATTAAACTAACAGCTAAGATGATCTTTGACAAAATAAACATCGGCCTCATTGATATCAGCGATGAAGTCAGATATTTTAAAATTGCCATAATTATCGTTTGATTTCATTGTAGAATCTTATTTTGTTTGGTAATTTTCAAATCAGGCCTTTGAAATTTCAATATTAGAGGGAGCATCATCTGTTGCAATATAACTGAGAAATAATAATCTTAGGGCAGGCAAAAATAGAGCCTTCTGTGGCTCTTCTTGATAAAGATAAACAAAATAAGGCAAAGAGTACAAGAAGAACATTTATTAGATTTTTAATGATACCTTCTTAAGCCCATCTTTTGTAATATTTCCAATAACGAGATTACTAACTCAGATAGGCTTAAAGCTGTTTATTCATTGATACCTGTTGATTCCGTCACTTGAAGTTTTGATTTAATTCCATTGCTGTTAAGGTTTCATAAGAAAAAACCTTTTAATATTTTGAAACTCAGTATTTGACAGAAAATTTCAGATCAAAACAAAGCAAATCAAATGCTGGGTAAATCATTTTCAAATTATTGTATGCATCAGATAACACAGTACAATGACAAATGATTGGGAGCATTACGCTAAGAAGAAACAAATCAAATTGAAAAGAAAGAAAATAAGAATAATTTCTATCAATATGATGAACCCTGAAACAAAAGGTTCGGCAGCCACGCCGCTATCTAAATATAAATTGGTTTTCTTAGGAGATACGGGTGTTGGCAAGACCTCTATTATAAATCGATTTATGTTTGACACCTTTGATGGGAAAGATCATGTAATATTAAATTCTATCAAAACAATATTGCATAAATATTTAATATTTCTTCTTGAATTCATCAAATAGCCGACAGTAGGGATCGACTTTATTTAAAAGACGCTATACTAAGAGGATAAAACTATTCGCTTGCAGCTTTGGGACACTGCTGGATAGGAACGATTCAGAAGCTTGATTCCTTCATATATCCGAGATTGCGCTGTCGCTGTGGTTTGCTATGATATTACAAGTAATCACAATTGCTGAAAAAATGGCAGAGAATTTACTGAAAAAGTTAGATTTTCTCTATTATTTATCAAGAATGAACAGCAAGTTTTTATTGTTTGAAGGAAAATCTTCGTTTGATAATGTTACCAAATGGATTGAGGATGTGCGAGCAGAGCGTGGATAAGAGGTAATGGTCTGCTTGGTAGGAAGTAAATCAGATCTAGAGAATTAGAGGTAATTATTACTCGATATGTTTTACTCATCAAAGAATAAATATTTGTTCAAAAAAAGAGTTGTGCAGCAAAGTGAAGGCATTCATTTGTCAAAGTAACTGGATGTTCGCTTCTTGGAAGTTAGTGCACTTTCTGGCAATAATGTCTAGATGTTGTTCAGTTAAATTGCTAATTTGCTTCCTGGAGCTGAAGTAAGCTAGATGACACACAATCAAGGTTCATCTATGATGGGCAAGGGGAGCAATCAAAATCAAGGTAAGTTTAGGAAATTTATTGAGTTTGGAGCAATTTTATTTACCAAATGTTTTGACAATTATTTTTGCAGAAGAGAAAACTGGTGCTATAATCTTAAACAACAACAAGGATGAAACAAATACAAATGGATAAGAGGGAGGTAAGAAAAGTAAGAAAAAGACAACGTGTTGCTGAATATCTAGTCAAATAAGAGAGTTTTATGTTTGTATTTGTTGGTGTTTTTGGAGAATATTTGCTGATTTTGTAAATATTGTAATAATTCAAACTAACTTATTTCAAGGAAGGTAAAAATGTGCAATAAAATCCTTTCCTTTATTTTGGGATATATTTTTCAAAAATTAATAAATTTATGTCCATAAGGCATATGATCAGAAATGGTTTAAACATTACACAGAATAGAAAATAACATATTACTAAATACATTTCAAAGGCTCCATAGTTTTCTTTTCACATTTGAAAGCTATCATCGGCTTTTAAAAAGTTATTGAAAGAAAGAATGAAACGAAGATTTTGAAGAAAACAATGAAGGGGAAAAATATACAATTTTTTAATAAAAAAGGTAATCCCTTTCTTCTCTCAATAATTAATAGTAGTTGCTTTATATTGAGAAGAATGTTGCATTGGGGTAGGTGATGGAGATGTCCTTTGTATTTTTTGCCTTTTAACAATTCTAGAACCAGATGATCCTGAAGTAGTCTTTTCACTACCATAATCTGAAATATTTTGTTCTGAAACCTAGCCAAGAATTCTTGAGTATGGTCGTTATGTTGCTGACTAAAAGCTATTTTTATCTTAGCTAACTGCTTCTGCAAGGTATCCTTTAAATTTTTCTGCTACACTTCCTATGGTTTTTTAAGGGATCAGTTATGTTCTAATTCCACTATGATTACGATGAGGTAGTTCTAATTTTCTTTCTTAACTTGAATCTGCTGTGCAGCGTGGTTCTGTATTACTTGTTCTACTATGTTAATTCGAATTATTGCTTAAGTAATTAATTGTTGTGTGAAGATACGATTAATATGCTGGAACTGCACCGAAACTATTATCTGTCGTTGATTTCTTTTTGGTTAAATATCTATTTCCTCCTTGTTCATCTTGAAATACTTCAGAATTGGAGTAATATTTAATTGTTTCTTCACCTGTAGAAGACTGCTGCTTTGGTGGTTTAGAATTGTAAGACGATATTTATTGTTGAGTTGATTTCAAAGCATATTATCTTTGTTGCATCTTCGGGACTGATATTGGAGCAGTAGTGCTAGTTTGAATATTCGATCCAGAGAATTTCGATATTTATTATTGACTAGCTGAAGTATCTTTTTGACTCTCAAATCCACGAGATTATTCTGCTTTAGATAATAATTCTTATTGTTTACTTTTTTAGTCAATATAATTCGACGTTTATTTCGATTCCATAGCGGATTTAATCTATCTGTGAGCAATCAAAGATGAAGAAGTAGATTAACCTGTTTCATAATGCGATCCCATTCCTATTTATTCTCTTTTATTCAATAAATAATATTTATGTTCAGGAACAATTCTCCCTACTTCAATAGATCCAGTTGTAAGTTATTTGTTGTAGTTAACTTCTTCTTAGTTTATCCTCTCTGATTTCTAATTTTCAATCCCTTCAGTACTTATAATTCGTTCTCTAGTCGCAGCTGCCCTTTCAGAAAGCAATCTCGCTTTGTATTTATCAAAACCAGTTTCTTCTAGAAGCTCACATTTGTTACTTTTATTACAGTAATTGTTCTCATTACTTGTCTTTTCAGTTTATTTATCACTGAATTAGTCTTATTTATCTGAAATAATACCTGTTTTAGCTCTAGTACTAATAGCTATGTTATCTTCTTTTTTTGATGAAGACTATCCACATGCACTTCTGCTTGTATTATGTTCGCTTTTAGGAACTACTGAGATAAATTAATCAGTTGATTCAAGTTAAGATTGAAGTCTTTTGCTACTTTCTAGCTCACTTTCTTTTTTTACTATCAAAATTGAGCTGGTAGTACTCGAATTCTTGGTGCTTCTTTGAGTGATATCTTCATAATTAGTGATCATCTTTGAACTCTATTGAGCTGCTGGCTTGAAGGGGTCTTAAGAATCATTGTTTCTGTTAAAATCTCTTGTGAGTTAGCTTGTTGTTGCTATAAGGGATTTTTGTACTTCTTTTTCTTTTTTATAGGCACTCAAAGTAGATTAAGTCTATATGGAATTATTCTAAACCACATTTTCTTTGTCCATTTTTAAGATATCAATCGTCCCACTCATCGAAAGTGATTAACTACTCTTCATGCTGCTGTTGTTAGGGAGACAATCGTTTCCTTTTTAGTTTATTGCAATTCCACTTGTTTTGTTTAAAATCGGCAAATCTTTCCCAAAACTGTTTAATGTTGAGCTCACTAGCTGATATTCTCCTACTCTAGCACTACGAAGGGGCTAAGAAGACTGAAATATTCCACTCTCCCGATTCAAAGAACTTTAATTGGTTAAAGTCATTTCTAACTTTCTAATTTCTTCTTTCAGATCTAAGTATAACTTCTCTTGTGATAATATCAACTTCTCCTTCTCATCTGATTCAGTCGTTCTAATCTACATTTATTCTTCTCTCTTTTTCAGAGCATCTTCTTTTTGTTTAATCCCCGCATGGGTATCTCTAAGTCTGCGTTCTTTCAGCCTTAAACTCACTTGTGGTAATTCCATTAATTATGCTACAAACGGTCGTTTTTTGGGATCAGTATGTATCATTCTTTCTACAAGCTATTGCAACTCCTCACTGTAGCGGAGAGGCAATCTTTCAAACTTACCTGCTTTAATCTTAATTGCTAGTGACAGATGGTTAGTTGCTTCAAATGGAGGTTTCAACGCAGCCATTTCGTAAAGAAGACACCCTGCACTCCAAATATCGCTTGTTTCATTGTACTTTGATTCTTGGATTTACTCAGGTGACATGTAGTAAGGAGTGCCTACATGTGTTGTAGCAAACACAGAGTTCTCACCCATAACTCTGCTCAACCCAAAATCACCTAGTTTAATGTTATTTTGAGCATCCAGAAATAAATTAGCAGGTTTCAGATCCCTATGGAGAATCTTCCCTGCTGCTCTGCTGTGACACTCGTTTAAGGCTAGAAGGATTTAAGTGAAGATCTTCCAGATAATGTCTTCTGCAATGTAATCTTTTTCTTTTTTGCATTTTTTAAGAAGCGTTCCGAGATCTCCACACTCGCAATATTCCATGATAATGAAAATCTTAGTTTCCTTTTTATCGATGATCCTATTGAAAATCAGATAGCAAATCGATAAGCAATTGAAACCATTTAAAGTTGGAAATAATTAAATAAAAAAGAGGTTTCTGTTTTATTAAACTTAGATTATATGTCAGTTTATTTCCTTTAAGGATTGTTTTAAATCTAAATTTCTTTGATATTTTTGAGATTTAAAGCTTTTGAAGGCTGCTATTTAAAGCATTAAAAATGATCCTTTGCAATGGTATCATTTTTTAGATTGTCTTGTCAAAAATCTTAGCTGAATCACTTACTTAAATGGATGATTTGTAATCCAATTCAAGCTTATTTTTAAAAGTATGTGATAATGAGTTTACCTATCATAATAGCGAACAATGTTGGGATGATTTAACTCACGGATAATATTCACTTCTGCGACTAATTGCTATTTCTCGCGCTCAGTCATTTTCCCGAAATTCATCTCTTTCCAAACAAGCACTTTCCCATCCGACTTTCTCTTGATTTTTTAAACAAGACCGAAGCTGCCCTTCCCTATTGGGCCAATAACATCATAACCTTCCATTAAAATGTTTCAATCTTTCTCTGCTGATTTTATTTTGTTTCTGTTGAAGTAACTTAACCAGTGATCTGATTTTAGAAAAGTTTGAGCAATATCTCTAAGAACAGTCAAGGAAATAATTTAAGAAGCAAATGTCTTGCTATGTTCAGTGTTGTCCTTTATTCTTGAATTGTTACTGTTAACACAATGTTTTTGTAGATTAATAAAGAAAGCACTCTAATTCTTTCTCTTATTTCAAATCGCTTAATGCTTTTTAATTTTCCCTTCAAACTAAATGCATTCGAGAACAGCTACTTGAATTATTGGTAGAATCCAAAATCTTTCTAAAAATAATTAATTCAAACCAAACTAAAGTCTTTAATTCAAATCTTCCCATTCAAAAATTGTTACTAAATTATGCTTGCTATTTTCTTCTAATGGACGTGGCTCCTGCAGTATGAAGAGAACTTGCAAAAGGGGTTCATACAATGAATTTAGTTATGTGCAATTTATTTTTAACAGACTCTAAATTCAATAATAATACTAATCTTCTCAAAAGAGAGAGTTTAATAATCCAAAGCCATAGTTAGGAATTTGTTGATTTGTATTAAATAATTGGTATTTGTATTAAATAATTGATATTTTCAATATTATAGTATATAAATTGGTTAATTCAATTTATAGTCCAAAGAATGAATTAATAAGCTATTGCATGACATCCCAAGCAAATTAGTTAATTTATTCCCTTAAAAAATTATTTAAAAGTCTTAAACAAGCCTTTCTTTGAATACATACATTGCTTAAAAGTTGTAGGAATTAAATATTGTTAGGGGGAAAGAGGAATTTTTCTCTTTGTGGATATTATCTACACCAAGGAAAAAAAGGACAAAGGAAAAGTTATTCTATTTAAACAATTTCGTTTTAAGAATGATAATCTGAAGGGGGATAAAGGTTTTTTTTTTTAATTTGAGGAGGTATGATAGGATTCTTTCTTTGGGCTGGGAGCTATGAAGTTGTTTGAAATCAGCGAAGATAAGAAAGAATCAAAATTGTTATTTCACACACATAGAAAATGAAGAACTAGCTGTCTATGCTAGCCTGGAATTGTTTAGCTTTACTTTTAATGATAGAATTATCTACTGGAAGATAATTCGAATCTGTTGGTATCGATGAAAACAACCGAATCAACATCACATCCAGTACCAACAAAGGCTTTTCGTTTACTGCTCCATACGACATCGATTTGTTGCAACTTGAAATCGAAAGTCTTGCAGAGTTTAGTACTTCTCCGAAGATGTTGATATCTAGAAATTAAGATGGACTTGACAGCTAGAATGTTATATCCTGTTCCTTCGAATACTCTTATACATGTGCTCTCAATCCATGGGGTGTACTCCATGCTAATGAAACAGTATATTTTGCAATAGAGAATAATAATTAGAAGAATGATGATGATAACTCACCAAGTCTACAATAATAATCATCTCTCTTTGGTAAGATCACATCCAGAGTTTCCATAGAATCCTATCTTAAGTAAAAGTTTATTGCTGATTCTGGAAAGGAGATAATTGTACCGCTTGTTAAGGAAAGCAGAGCTATTTAGTTAGATATTGAGAAATAAGGGATTTTTCAAGTGTAAGTAACTCTCTTGAAGACTGATGGATCACTTTATTTAGCTGATGATTATGAAATCAATCTAAAGCTAAGTAGCTAGGAGATTTAAAAAGGAATCATAAAATAAGGATACATCTTAGACAAGAGTATTTGGTTCTCTGCATTCAACAGCACAGAGATTAAAAAATCAATTTCAGATCAAAATGAAGAAGGAGAAATGGCATTATAATCAAGTTTGTAAATCTAATTAGCCCCAAAAAGTAATGGAAGTGTTAGATTAAGCAAAATCATTGCAGTTATCGTATACAAGTATGTTGATGGAGGAGAAATAGCCCAAGGGAAAGGTTTAATTGAAGCGTAGCTAGGAGAGTAACAAGGTGTGATATTATCTCAGAATTATGGAATAGCTTTAACTCATCCTCTGCTGCAAATGAGTTCGTTGTCAAATCCTCTGGTAGTTTCTTTTATTATTAAAGGGATTGATCCTTAGCTATTAGTTTCCCATCATCTCTCCGTTAATGTCTACTCTTCGGTCTTAAGATTTAGATAAAATAAAGTAGAAAATACCATCGTTAACTAGGTATCCTTCAATCTAACTCTGACTCACTAGCCTTCTACATTAATCATACTTTCATTCAATCTTAGCAAATTAGATTCGGCAGGCTAGTAGCTTTCAAATGAAACCTAATAAAACAATTAAGACTTGTAATAGTTAGCACTCTTGCAGACAAACATTTTTTTTGGAGTTTCAAAGACAGAAAATCAAATCGATAATAGCAAAAATAGCACTATGAACTCAGAGAATAATAAGCCAAAGAAAAGTAGTTACAGTATCGGAGACGATGCTCTCTTGCCTATTGTGCTAGTTGGAGGCATAGTTGTTATTATTATATTTACGATAATTTACATAAAGTGTATTTAAGGACGGAATTCAATCAATGAACCAGCAGAATTAGAAGAAGAAAATGAAGAAGAATAGAATCATGAGCAAAACTAATAGTAACAGTAACAGGAGTAGCAGTAGAAATAAGATGTAGAAGCTGGAAAGGTTGTGTTAAAGAAGCCAATTTCTACTAAAAACAGCACGAAAACAAATGGTCATCACATCGAACTTGCATAAGATGATAAATCAGCCATTGAAATCATCGAAAATCAAGACACAACTGATCGCAAGTCTCGAGCTAGAAATAAGAACAACAAACCGAAAACTAGTACCAGTAAAGAAATTCCATCAACTTAAAATGACGCAACTTCTCACAGTAACGATAACTCCCATTTGAACTTAAAAAGTAGCGACAACACAGCTCTTCTTGAACAGCATCCGCATGGGAAAAGAATTCCCATGCGAGCCAAAAATATGAAGAGTCATTTAAGGATCGTTATTGAAGATTCTTCGTTTGATAATGTAAAGCAATAATCGCAACAGTAATTGCAATAGTTGCAATTATAATAATAAAGATAATTTTAGCTGAAATAATAGCAATAAGCCATTCAAAAATAGATGTAGATGAAAGCTCTGAGATAAAAATAAATGTAGGCATCAAATTCAAGTCAAGAAACGAATTGACATATGTTTAGACCAAACTTATAAATGTATTTGTTGTTTTAGAATAGTATTTCTATGTAATTTCTGATGTTTTTGTTCTTTTTAAAAAGAGTAGTTTTTCTATCATTTTTTTGTATTTCAGATCCAATTTCAGCAATACACACACAATCACTTAATTATCAAGCTTTTATCTTCCACTGTTCATTGAAATTCAAATCGAAATGGATTAACTTAAACACTATCCCTTATTACTCTATAATTATCCCATTGAGAAAGTAAATAAATAAAATAGACAATTTAAGTATTCAAAAGGAAAATAATTAAACTCTATATAGGTACTAGAAAGAGTGGGGAAGGAGTTGAAGGAGACGATAGAATTATGAAGATTATCATCAAAAAATATATGATAACTAAGAGAAATAATAATAATAATACACAAATACAGATCCGAAAGAGAGAGAGAGTTTATAATCCCCGCAAATATTTCCGTTGGAATAATGTCTTCCCGCGAATTTAACTTTGAGGACATTCCTCCTTGTCCTGAACTGCATCCCTCCATGCAGGAATTCAGTGACTTTTCATCGTATGTAGAGTCCGTAGAAAAATAATACTCTGGAGACTTCGGTATGGTTAAAGTAACTGGTTATATTAATTTAACTTCTTTGTTTTGACATGTTTGTGTGTATTTATCTGAAAAACAGATAATTCCACCTTAAAAATGGTGTGCACGATCTTCTGATTATGAAGGAACTATTGATTCAAAGATGATCTTAGGTCCGATAGAATAGAATCCCTAAGGAAAAGGAGGTAAATAATACCTCTCTTTTGTTAATGAATTCCTACAAAAATGAGGTATTTATTTTATTTTTTCCCTTAAAGGCATTTATGAATGCATTCATCTCATGAAAAAATCCATTCCGTTTAGTGAATTTAAGAAAAAGTCCCTTCATTATAATAAAATAACTGAAGGGTTATCTCCAGAACAAGTTGAGAGACTAGTAAAATTATTTATGCATTTGTTATTCATGCAAAAGAGATGAGTAATTTATAATATTTGCTAGTTTTGGCAGAACATTTCATTCAGCCCACCTCTCTATGGATCAGATATGGAAATGAGCCTCTTTGATGATGGAGTCAAATGGAACCTCAAGGAATTGCACACTGTTCTTAAGTGAGAGATTATTGTTTTTAGAAATTGTTTGCTTTAATAGTTTGGAGCAACTTATTATTTTTGACTTGAAATAATAGCTGATTTAAGGCAGTTTAATTCATTATTTAATTGATTTTTAATAATAAATGGATATTTTTTCTAAAATAAGTGATGGACTTTCGACTCCTCTTCATGGTGTGAATACTCCTTACCTGTATATCGGTAGTTGGAAAACTCTATTTGCTTGGCACAAAGAAGATTTGGATCTAGGTGCAATCAATTACCTTCACTATGGAAAGCCAAAGTAATTTTTTTCTCTCGATTATTGTGATCCTTTAATTGTTCAATTGTTTATTCTTTTTTTCAAATTTTGAATGTAGATTTTGGTATACAATTGCCAAAAGTGACTCGGATAAGCTAGAGAAAGTAGCAAAGTCTAATTTCCAAGACAGTTTTTCAAAGTGTGCTGAGTTTCTTAGACACAAAACTGTAGTGATAAATCCATACAATTTAGTGAATCGATATCACAAGGATATTAAGATTACCAAAACAGCTCAAAAATAGGGTGAATTTATCATTGTCTTCAACGGTGCCTATCATCATGGATTCAATTGGGGATATAATATTGCAGAAGCTGTAAATTACGCTTCCTTATCATGGCTGTAGCTGTTTCCCGATACCAAGCTGTGTAAGTGCTCCTCTGATAATGTTACTATTGATGAGCGATGCTTTCTTGAAACTTTACTGAAAAACCGTCCAGATTTAAAAACAAGAAAAGAAGTTAAATAATTCAAATAGACCCTGATTAACAAATATAAATATGAACTTGAATAAGAATAAGAGTTAGAAGAGGAATAGGAAATGACACTAAAGAAAGAAAAGCAACTCAAGGAAAAGAAAAGAGAAAGACTAGCAAAGTAATTGATCAAATAATCAGCTCAATTTTTGCATAAAAACAATAAGGATAAGAAAAGTGCTCCAATAAAGAAAAGCATTGCCAAGGAGAAAAGTAAGAAAGCAAAGATTCTTCGAGCATCTTGATGATAAACTACTGCCCATTAAAAACCAAATTACGTTTATATTAGTAATACAAAAAAATACTCCTTTTTTACTTTATTTAATTTCAGAAATTCGAATGCATTGATGTTAAACAATCTCAGATCAATTACAACAAATACATAAATACTGCACTTATTTCTTTAATTTATGCCAAAATTTTGTCAAATCTAAATAAGATTTAGTAAGAATATGCTCTGAATGAAAAAAAGAAAGAGTTCAAGAGATTCTTAATAATGTTTGTGCTTTCCAATAATTGAGCAAATTTAAGAGAAAGAAGATGAAATAACTATTAAATTTAAGCAGTTTAAATATGAAATAACATCAACTACAACAACAACTACGACGATATTAATGAAATTGATAAAGTCTTGCTATTGAGATGACAAATAAACAAGAAGGGAAAGTATTTATGCGTCCTCTGTTGATCATTTTGCAACGAAGTTCTTGATGTGATCTGACTTCTTGGCTTGAATGGAAGCCCAGGTATCTCCCTTTCTTTCGTTGTTGAGCTTGGTGATGGCCTTTCCGGTAGTTCTGTGTAATACAAAAAATTAGAATAAGTAAGGATATTTTTTTTTTCCTTTCAATTTTGCTCAATAGCAATAGTAATTTCCTATTATTTTTAAAATCTCCCTAGAGTCATTGAACATTTTCCTTATTATTCTCTCTAGTTTGTATTGATTTTATTGTAACAATCCTTATTTCTTGCTTAACAATCCAAAAAGCATATTATTTTTCTTAATTTACCTCTTGATCTTTCTCTTGAGTTCCTTGAAGGATCTTCTGGTGGATGGCTTAGTACCAAGAATTTGGAGTTTTCTGAGTCTGAAGTTAGGCTCATACTTGAGGAGGTATTATTGGTTATCGTAAACGAGAGCGAAACCAGTAGTCTTGCCACCACCGAATTGAGTGTTGAATCCATAAACAACAACGTTTCTAGCATCAACCTTGAGTTGCTTGGAGAGTTCCTCTCTGACCTTTTCCTTGGAGACGGTGGAAGCGTCTGGGTGGAGGATATCAATAGCCATCTGTCTTCTGGAGAGCAGAGGGTTAGCGAGGATCTTCTTAGTTCTGATAACGATTGTCATTTATAAAGCTAGTTTCTTTTGAAAGTTTCTTGTTAATTCTTAAAAATTAATTAATTGTGAATTGGAGTCTCCTCTTTCTCTCTGTTAATCTGGCAGCTTCTTTTCACCTTTATTTTTATTCTCTGTAAAACCAACTCAAGGATGCAGTCCTTAATATCTCTTATTCATTCAATCAATTGCTGCTCATAATTTTCAACCCAATTAATTTAGCTAATGAAAGAGTCCAAGAATAGCTTTTCCTTTTCATTTTTTTAAGATTTAATTGCCATGTGAATTCAAGTATTTTAATAAATCAAAAGCATCATATTTGTAGTTACAAATTAAACTATTTTTAAAGTGAAACAGGCATCTTTATTACTTCAGCAAAAGGTCAAGAAATAATTTTCTTTCATGCCTTTTTTCTTTATTTGATTGCTTGTTATTACAAAAGAGATTTCCGATTATCTCTTCATAAAGAATTCAAACATTTCTCTGGATCAGAAATGCAAAAAAAGAGAGTACTTTTTGAGAAAAAAGTAGCATATTACTATGTTTCAGGATGATGGAGATATAATAAATAAATAAATAAATAAATAAATAAATAAATAAATAAATAAATAAATAAAAAAAAGAACAATCAACACTGATTCTCTGTTGAGTTTAGCCTATTTCATGGATAAATATCATTTGAATAATAACAATAAGGAAGGAAGTTTCAGGTTGATAAATTTCACCATTAACCTTTAGTAAATCTCCTTACATCTTAAATTTTAAAAGCATCCTGCTGTCCAAACTCACAGTAAAGCCCTACAATTCTTCCGTAATTAGCCATTGACAAGTAGATATAAAAAGTTTGGGGTCAAATCATTCCTATCAGGAAATGCCTGAATACCTTCTTCGGTCCTAAAAAATATGAAATTTTCTTTCCTTCTTTTGGATGAAATCTTAAAAATTTTGAATGTAAGATATATTGTGATACTTTAGTATCACCCATCACCCAAAGCTTTCAATTATTATTATTTTTCCAGCTGGAGCTGAGCAGTATAAGTATTGCTTTCAATAAATCTCAATAAACTGTCTGTTTTATTTAAAAAAAATTTTATGAAAATTGCATAGACTTCCTCTCAAGCTAGAGACTAAAATCGAAACCTATCTTCATTGAGTTTAATATTTCGATTATTTACCCAGGTTGGGTTCATTTTTCTTTGTTATGTTCTCTTCAATAAATATCATCCCTTAGAAACTGCTTATTGAACTGACAATTTCAACTATAATCGATCCAGAATATACCTTGATTTCAAGTTAGATCAGCACACAAGCAAAGTTCTAAATCTCTCGTTTCTTAAATAAATTCATTTGTAGTTCTGTTTGTCAAAAAAAACTTTGTCTTTTATTTCCAGAAAACCATTAATATGATTGAGATTCTATTGAAAATTTCTTTATCATTTTAAATAGCAACTTAAAAATACATCTAGAAGTTATCCTCTAAAAATAATAGAAATTTTTCAAAAGCAATTATATTTTCAAATAATTACATCAGATCTTTATTCAAGCATAGGCATCGAGTTTTTCCTGCGTTACGCAACACAATAATAGAATTAACTCATCTTTATCGAGTTAGTATGATTGTCTAAGTCCTTACATCTAAATAGTCCTCTCGTAATTGAGGCAGAAAAAGCCAGAAATAGAATAGTATCATGTTCTTAAAAAAATACATTTTGAAAATCCACCAAAATAAATCAAATCACTATTAAAATGTAATCATAATGCTCTCCAAATAAGCCACAAATGGCAACTGTATGTATTTCTCATGGAAGTAAAAATAAGCAAACAGAAATATGTTAATTAACTTTTTTTTTTGTTGAAATAACTATGTTCTGTTTGATTTCCATATGCAACAGTATTACAATGTGCATTTAATTTTTCAATTTGAATTTGAATTTTTTTAATTTATTTTTTTTTTCATCTTTTTGTTAATTTAAAACTGTATTTATTGATGAATTCATAAAATTATTTCTTTTTATTGCTGCCATTTTATTCGATTTTTCCAATCATTTTTTTAATAACATAAATATCAAACAGGGTTTTTTTTATTTCGCCAATTCCATTAGGAATAAGAGTTTGAGTTATGCTAAAAACTATATCATTCTCCTCATTAGATTTGAAAAACTTAATCGATGGACTTATGGATCCTAGCAAGAGGGGTACTAGAATCCATACATGCTCTGAGTTGGGTTTAGCATTCATTGCTTTCCTGCACGATGCTAAGGAAGGAAAAGAAGCAAGCGGGGTTAAATATTTGCTGGATGAGTTTGGTGCTATGTGAAGCAAAAAATATGTGTTATCTTGCTACTTTTCCTATCCTTTTTTTTAATTTAATCTTTTGGGAATTGATTGGTTTTTTGTGTTTGTTTGTTTTTCTTTCTTTTGATTGATTGATTAATTAAGGGGGCTAGAAAATACTCTTTCTTGTCATTTATTAAGGATTTTGATAATAAAACAATCCTTATAATTAACTTGAAAACTATTTACTTGAAAGGTTATTGAAAAAAACCTTTTTTCTGTTAGATGCAGGAATCTTAAATTCAATTAATTTGATACAAATTAAATGCGTCTATTATCTCCAAAGTAGACACCAATTAACATTGAAGCTATAACATTGTCTGTTGTTGTTGGTTTTGGTTAACAAAATGAAACAGTTTAAGTTAGTCTTAACATAGGCAGGAAAGTATCTGTTTTATAGTTCAAGTAATCCATTCATCAGAGCATTAAAAAGAATGTTATTCTCTTTTAAAATCATATACTTTTGTTTTTAGCTTATTTCTTCTATTTACAACAACAATACTGGTTCAACAAATAAAGTTGTTTATTGTTTTATTTTTTATCAAAATTAAACTTATTAAATGTCTATTTAATATGTCTTTCGATTTGGGCATTAGAATAAGAGAAACAATAATGCATTCTTATCTTTTCTGATGAGGGTCTATTTGTTCACCTATTCGAAAAGCTTTAAAACTCATATGTTTCTAGGCCGCACATGAATAATTTCAATAATTAATAAAAAACAAAAAATCTAGGAATTCTGTGAAAATAGAAAAGAAAAAAAACAAACTTAGAAATGGTTGGATAACTCTACAGATACGAAAATAGCATCCTCTAAGGATCTAGCTTAACTAAATAAGATGAAACATTTACTGTTATTGTGTATAATTACTTTTTAGATGGATTTCCTAAGTCTTATTGTCTTGCTCCAAATGACACACTCTACGATCTAATTTCGCTCATTCTAAATGATAACAAACAACTCAAAAGAGAAGGAATTAAAAAATTTGTTGATTAACTCGGTAAATAAGTTTCTTATAATGTCCCAATAGCTTAAGTCTATCCTTCTTAGTACAAACTTCAAATGGAAATCATTTTCAATGAAGACATTAAAATCACTAATAATAATAAATAAATAGAATTCTTCATGCTAAATTAATCGAAGTAATCTCGAAAAGAAATCTTTAAATCTATTACAGTCTTCCATGCTAGCGAGAAAGGAGGGAAAATCATTGTTGGTGTAAATTAAGACGGATTGATCAAAGGAGAGACAATTGCAGATTAAGATAAATTCAAAGGTGATTTTGAAGCTGAACTTAGCTATTACCTTGCGTCAACTTATAAGTCCATCTAAATACTTTATGATATCGAGATTTCATTCTTTAGAGTCAAAGGTCAAAGCAAATAATCGTATAAATATCAAGACCATAAGAAGATCATGATCATTAAAATTAAGGGTACTAATTCACAAGCCATTTAGAATAATAAAAGCTATTTCTAGAATAAAGAAAATATCGCTTGCTAGACTCAGCAACAAAGCTGCAATGCTGCTCATCAACAATAAAGAAAACGATTAAGATTAAATTCAGCTCTAAAGTCATTTTCTTCAGTTTAATCTACTGATACAAGTTTTCCTTGTAATTCATCTAAAGGAGAAGAAGAAGCAAATTTATCAAACGGAATTTGCTAGAAATAAGAAATTGTTCTCAACCAAGGGACTGTTCTAAACCAAGATAATTCAGGAAGTTTTGAAGTTGAAAAGTATTTTTAAAATGGTTCTTTTTGTACTAAAGAAGCTGAAGAAAAGATCGAAAGTTTGAATAATTGGAGTATCGCTCTGTTATTATCATATTGAGTTCTTGTATATGAGATTTTTGTTTTTGTAATTTGTATTTAGTAGACTTGTAAATTGGCTGCCTGATGAGACAAGAATATCTTACTGATAATTTCAGAATAGAGTCTAAGAGACTCATAGAAAAAGTAGAACATCAAATAGACTGATTGTCTCTCTTTCTCTCTTTCTCTCTTTATTTTAATGCACTAATTGAATAGAAAGATTTTGATATTTATCAGCAAATTGATTTCTACAAGAACAAATGATAATGAATATCGTTTGTCTATTTTGATTTTAACTTAAAATCCTATCCCCTATTAAATAATTGATTCTACTCCTCATGAGAGATAGAGCACTCAACGCAAACTGCATGGGGGGAAATTAAATTAGAAAGCATTGAAATTCAAATAATTTGCTTCCTTTTTTTGTTAAAAGTCTCAAATCAACTGCAACAATTAATGATTTTTGCAAAATGAGAAAATAAAACATTTATTTAATTTATGGCAACTTTTAAATATTTTTAATGAATGGTTTTGTCCATTAATATTTCAGTTTATTAACAAGTGAGAGGATATTGTAATACAATTAAGCTTACTGGCTTAGGATCTGATTTTAGCCTTCGATCAGGCATGTTAAATTTTGATGGAGAAAGAAAATTAGAGCGAAGTCTTTATGTGATCTTTTTTGATAGAGTTCACACAGCTCAAGCAATTAATATGAATTATTTCAGAGGGTAGAAAAGAGAATACACTAACCTCAGTGTTTATTGAACACGTGAAGTGCCGAAATGCCTTGTTTTGAATGTGTCTACTTCCATATAGGATCGATCGGAGGAGAAGGCGTCTACTTTATCTGCTCTTAGGGTGTCTAGTTCATCTGTTAAAAAGAGTTCGAGCTTTGAGATGATGAAAGAGCTTTTAGTTGCAGTTATCGTCTGCTGAGAAGCGGGCATTGTTATGTCGAGTGATGATGATTCTTCGCTGTTTGAGTAGCAAAGAGGATGTGGGCTGCAGTTTATTCTTTGACTTGGTCTTCATGAAATTTCTTAAATCCTGAGAGTTTGAGGATCTATGAGTTTTCTGTTTTTGTGAATAGCATTTTCTTTGGTGCTGCACCAAGGCTATTCTAGTGTGCTATGTTCATTGAAGAAGAGCGGAAAGTTGATGTTGGGGCGAGAACCGGTGAGTTAGAATAAGAATCAGGCAGGATGTTTTAGAAACTCATTATCTTGGGATGGACAAATGTGCTTGATCTCTTTTCGATTCTTGGAGCACTTTCATTGTTGCTAGCAGGGCTAAGAAAGATATTGGAAGGTTTGTGAATGCTATTTGAGTTGACAGATAGACTTGAAGGTGGACTAGAAGGAGCATCATTCTTTTAAGAAGGTTAAATGGGTTCATTTTAAGTTTAGTAATTCGTTGTATTCATTCTGCGTAGTGTGTGTCTTCCTTTGACAATCCTCACTACAGATTCAGGGTGTGAAAGCTCAAACTACTTAAAAGTAGTTGCTTCATCTTCAGAAGACTTTTCAGTCTCTAAGAAGGTGCTTGTTTCTCTTCTCTTTCTCCCAACAGACTCTGTCATGGATTGTTAGATTGATTGTTTATTCTCAAGTTCTCCTATTTCTTGGTTTCCAAAAGTAACAGGAGAATGATGGAGATTTGGGATGCTACTCAATGAACTATTCTTGAGTTTGATATCAGATGGCATTTAGATATCTCGTAATGAAGCAGGGATATTCTATGGTTTGTCTAAAATACTGCTGTGGATCCCTCTCAAACTTTAGAAACTCTGAAGCGAAGAAGACGAAGAAGAAGAAATTTATGAAGAATTTTAAAAAGCGTACTACAATAGCACCTGCTGAGAAGGTTGAAAAGATGATTATGATTGGATTTTGTTTAATGAAGAACATGTTGAAGATGTCTGTGGACTCATATGATTTGGAGAGATGATCATGGAATTCTTGGAGATAATGTTCTTGATGGGGCATAGTGTTTTAATGTTGAGTAAGAGCGCAATGAATGGCTTGGATATGCGGGTTATGCGAGTCTCTGGTTCAGTCGCTTGTGCATTGTGATCGTATGTTTTGCTGTTAAAGAAGTTCTTCTGAAGAAGATACTGATTTGGTCCGTATTGATACAGTTCAGTGATACTCTTTTGTATTTAGACATTGCCTGATTTAACAAAGTAGAGATAATCTGTTGAAGTGCCTTATTGGATGATAATCTCCTTGCGTTGGTATATTCCATCATTGCACATATGCAAGAAATATTCTGTACCAACATGCTCTCTGTCTTCAATATGGATGGTTCGAAAATTGGAGCACAAGATTGATATTAAGTGACTTAATTTCTAAACATATGCACTGAATACATAATCATAACTTCGTTGAGGAAGGCAAACCACCATGCAATCACTCTAAGCTTGGACACTGAGAGTCTGTAGGCTTTCAAGATTTTCTAATAAAATAAAATGCAAAAAGAAGTTTAGATTATGTGAAAGAAACGGAAAAATGGTCAGTATTTGATTGACATTCAAATTCATTTTTTAAAAGAAAACCAAATTCTAAAACTTGATATTGAAAAGTAACTTTTTGTCTTTGGCATTTCTGTTTAAAATCAACATTTTCTGCTTGTTTACCTTGTAATTTTTAGTAATCTGCTTCGATTCTCTTTGATTTGAAACAGAGGTGATTATTATAATCTTTACGAGATCCAAAGACTTAGCCTAGATGAATTTCCTTAACAGGCTTATTCCTATGATTTTTTATTTCTTAAATCAGCTAAAATGCACGTTTTTTATCCTCTGAGGCATTTATTTATGATTTTTCTTCTAATTTCTAAAAGAGAATTTATTTCTAAGATGCCATACAAAGAATATGATTTTAGCGAGTGTAAACTGCTTATCCTTCCACTAAAAAATACTTCATATCCTTGTGGACACCATCTTCATAGATAAATGTTCCTGCTTTAAATTCGCGTACAGAAAGAAGCTCAATGACTCTAGAAAGCAGCGAAGGATTTGAAAAGAGCACAGGAATATCCTTGAACTGTTCAAATTATAAAACAGCTTCCGCTACAGTCTTATATTCTTCTTCAGAGAGGTTTTTAAACCCTCCATGCTTTTGTAGAATTGCGAAGGCTAAGAGGAACTCTCGCGATAATAAGTCAGGATGTTCGTGAGGGGACATTGGAAGGATGTATGTAAATATGTCTGCGAGAAGAATTTGAGAGATAAACTAAGATTATTTTATGTATTTTGTTATTAACTTAATAACTCTTTCTCTATTAGAAGCATAAATTACAGCTTTAAAATCTTGCTTTGATACTGCTGCCTTTACAGAATCGAATTTCTCAAAGATAATGCTGCGTCAGATCGCGTAAATTAAATTTGCCCATTCATTAAGAAGAATATTCTTATATGGCCAGCACTTTTTGATATTTTCTTCATCTCAAAACAAAAAAAATATTAATATTTTTTGTGATTTTCCTTTCTTACTGACAAAGCTGACAATAGTGTAATGCTGTGTGTTATTTAGATGATGATTCTCTCTTTTTTTAAATGTTTCCATTATCTAAGATTGTTGCCTACTTTCTTGATTTGTTGGGAGATTGATTGCTAATTAATTGAGACTTTTTAGATAAAAAGCTGCAAATTAAAGAAATGATAGAATAATTTACAAAGAGATTAATTTACTTAAGCAATAAAAGGCTTCATTTCATTAGTTCCCAATTTTCCTAATCATTTTCCAGTGTAAGATAATTAATTTGAGACATCAAAATCAAAAATAAAAGGTGGGGAATCATTAATTTTCTTTAGAATCTCCCAAAAGAAATTGTTATTATTTTTAATTTTACTGACTTTATTCTATCAGCTTCACAAGAGATAATGCTTATTTAGAGCATAACAAACATTAAAAATGGTTTCATTTTGTGGATATTACAAAATTTATGCACAAATAATGTTTCTGCTCCTTTGATTTTTGTAATCCCAAGAATATCTCTTTTTCTCATGTTTATTATTTCTAGAAAACCTTCAGCTTATTGCTGATTTATCATTAAACTTTTATTTTAGTTTCAAGGAGAAAGTTCTTCCAACGAATAACCAGCCAGTCATTTGGGGAGTAAATTTAATTTGCTTCGATATTTGCACTGCATATTGTAATCAACCCATCTCCTGAAGGTTCTCTCAAATAAATTATGAAATCTAATATTTTCACGAGCCAAAAGATAGTAACCCAGATTTCCTCAAGATTAGCTAAAACAGGATAAATATGTTGATCTAACATAGAAAGATATCTTTCCCATATGAATTATCTCTCGCCTTGGAAATAATTTCGAGGATAAATCGAAATGCTTCCAATTTAAGTGACCCTTTCAATTGTATGTCAGTTAATTTCATAAGACAATATCAGTATTAATCGTGAGAAAGAAGATCATCTCAAAAGGAAAATGCATTAGAACTTTCTATTCCTTGATTGATTTACACAACAGTAGAACTTAATTATTTAAAAATTTCAAAATTATTTTTGTTTATAAGATTTATTGTCGACTTAGAAGAACATACCAGGAAAAGAAAATACTCATGCCTTTCTCTTGAGAATTCCTTTATTTCCTTGTAACTTAAAGTGTAATAAAAAATACTATTAAAACACTTTTTATTTGATCTTGTAATTTTTGTTGCTAAACACTTTAAATCTTTTTTAAATGTTTGAATTTTTGTTTTTCTTCACCATTTTAAATAACTCCTTAAATTCATTTTTCTTTTATTAATTTAATTCTTTGATTTTTCATCAAGATTATGAACACTTGTTCTCTTTCCAAATAGCTTGTCGATGTATTATTTAGCTTATTATTCGCTCACAGCTCACAAAATATAAAAACTAATTAACACCCTTTGGAACTTTTAAATATTTTGATGGGTGGATTAAGCAATGTAGTCTACTTAAACGTCGTGCTGATGATATATTGCTCAGCAGTGAACAGTGCAATGGGTATTGTATCCCAGATCTTCGATGAGAGAGGCTATCTCAATCTTGGAAACACTTCACTGTTTGTGATCTACTTAGCTTCAGGCGTGAATAATTTGCTCGTATCAACGTATGTGAAAACGTTTTCTTATCGCAAAACTTTCCTCATAGCATCTCTAGGATATCTTTTCTTCTTAGCTGAAGGGATTCTCGTTTGCAGCTGTTCTAATGAAAATTCATATTTCTATTGCAATTAGCTAGTAATATTTGGAATTATTATCATTGGATCACTTGTCTGCGGATTTCTCGCTTCGATTCTGTACGTGCTACAAAACGAATATATCTCAGCGAACACAAATGCTGTGAATAAGAGTCTGTATTATGGGATAGCTTGGGCACTGCTTTAAAGCTCCTACATTGTTGGGAACATCTACTCTATGTTCTTCATTGAGCCATTAGGGTAATTTGGATATTTCTGTCTGATGACAGGAATTGCTGCTGGTTCAAGCTTGTTTTTTTTCTTTGTTTAAAAACCAATCAAATCATAAACTCCCTCGCTACTTTCATCTGAATCATAATAGGGATTGTAATAAGAAGATCGAGGATAAGGAGAAGAAGAAACATTTGAGGAAAACAATCATAATACTAATGAATGTGCTGATCGAGTTCATTAAACGCATCCTTCATCTCCTCCTGCTGATGTTCCAAAACCCTTAAAAGAGTAGCTAATAGAAATCATAGAAATGATGAAAACCGAAGAAATCCGACCTCTTCTTTTTTATATGTTTTCCAGCGGAATCATTATGTCCTTTGGATTTGGTTCGCTTTATAGAATTGTAAAAGACAGTGTATCTTCAGATCTAACCGATGAACAAGTTGACAAAAAGACATTTACAGTCAACATAGTCCTTGGATGTTTTGAATTTTTAGGAGGAGCACTAGTAACTCCCTTAGCAGATCGTCTCTCTAAAAAACGCATTGCTATTGCTACGAATCTGCTCTTCGAAGCTGCAATTATTGCTAGTATCATAGCAAATTATGAGAAAAATTATTTTCTATGCTTTGTAGCTGCAGCTCTATGGGGAATGACGGATTGCACAACTCAAAGTATGAATTGTAATTTGCTATCTACGAAATATGGAGACGATGTGAGACCCTTTGCGATATGGAACCTTGTTCAGTGCATCGGAGCATTCATTGGAATGGTATTCTCAATTGTGTTTAAGCAAGTCAATATCATCTACTATCTTCTTGTGGTAGCTGGAATCTAGATGATAACTAATTTAGCTCTATCTTCGTTTAAGATGAAGTCTAAGTAAAAATGACATAAGAATATCGCTCAAGAATTAAAGTTATGATAAAAAAAATAAGAAATAGGTATCTTGAGGTAAGAAGAAATGATCAAAAATAGGATTGATGATAATAGAGTAGCAAATAAAAATGAAAGAAATTGAAGGAAATTACTTCAAACACTGAAGTGAATGAGATATAAACACCCTTCACATATTGAAATTTTGTCGATTTAAATATGCATTTTAAAAAATTTGAAGAAATCAATTATTTCTTTTTTAAATTTAAAGTATTTTGTGATGCGCAGAAATGTTATGAAAACTAGAAAGGGTGTGTTGAACAAATTGAAGGAAAGGGAGATTATTGCAAATTTATTGAACATTCAAATTAATCTGAAAAATTTAAACAAAAAATAAGAAAGAAGAATGTAGGTTAACACGCGGATTCAGAATCCAACAAATTATTTCTTCAATAAAGCTGCTTAGGAGACTGATGAGTATGCTGATAAGATTCGTGAATTTACAAAGAAACTTATTAACGTCGAGCAATGTGCTTTGTGTAAGAGCGCGTATAATCTTATCGACTAAATTCCTCGTATTTTGATTCACTGTGGCCATACTTTCTGCACTGCATGTTTACGAAATTTTCATAAGAATGGCAGAGTGCGTTGCCCTATGTGTCTCAAACTTGTTAAACAAATCGAGACTATTGATAGGCTTCCAATTAACCATACTATCTTCACAAAGATTATCGAAGACTACAATCGAAAGAATTTGGAAGCTGGATAGGTAAAATTGTTTAGAAGAAAATATGAATAATTAAGAGTTTATTTTAATTAAAGTCAGTAGTTTTGATAATATGTTGTTGTTTGATTGATAAATAGCCCGAATAGATTGATGCCCAAACTGCTTTATATTAGTAATTTGAGGCAAGCTCACTGATGGGAAAGAAAGGAAACTAGGAATTTGCAGGGAATGGTCAAGGGCATTATGATGGATAAGTTCCTGTCAATTTCGGGTAGAAAATGCCTGCAAGGATAGATGAAGAGTCAGGGCTGGAATGGTGTGAATATCACTAAGATAGAATTAAACATTTCTTATGTGAACCACACAAAGAGACATGCTGTAGAGCATGCAATGAGCTATTCCATAACAAAAGTGACTGCAATATTATTGATCTGTATGAAATTGAGGATATGCATGGATTCCTCAATGATTTTTACAAGAAGAATGCGAATTAAACAGGCGATGATAAACAAAAGTACCCAGAGACTTTGCAAAATATGGAAACAACTATGAGGCCTTAAGCTTAGAATATAAATTCAAAATAATAAAATGCCTTAGATTAAGCATAGTTTGCTGAATTAGCTTATGATAGTAATTAGGTTTAAAACTACTAAGATTACTCTTTCAAAGATGACGGCGAGGAAGAATATGAAGAAGTAGATGACGATGACGATGATGAACCTGTTTTTGATGATGAGGATGATGAGGGTTTAAATGAAGGTGATAATCCTGTTGCAGGTCCTAGAGGTCATAGAAAATAATATTGATTTTTACTGAGACTTTGTTTATTATTGCGTGTTTGATAAAGTATGTGTCTGATCTTTGATCTTTGGAGAAACATTGTGTTTTTTGGTAGGATTGTAATAATTTTTAAACCAATTTTTGAAAAGGAAATTAAATTAAAAAATAAGAGGGAGAATATTAGGAGACCTCAAGACCAAAGCGAGGTCATGAGGGACATATTTGAAAGATAAGAATCTGAAAGTATGCCTCTTTCTAAGTAGATATTTTATGAAGGAGATTACAGTTAAACTTAGGATAATAATCATGGGGCATTTTTAAATAAAATCAAGAATGATAGAGCATAGTTTAGAGATATTTTTAGAAAAGGAGGATGGATGTAATCTAGCTTCGTAAATGGCTTAAATGATGGTTCTCAAAGTTTAAACTAAAGAAATGAAAGTAACGAAATCAACTCTGATGAAGATATGCCTCTTTTGTTCGGTTTTGAAGAAGGATTAGATCATCTCACTGAAATAAATTCTGATAGAAATTCTTCAAAATATGAGTAACTAGCTTCAGAGGAAGCAACCCTTTCTAATTCACTCAATAGAGACGAAATCTCAGATTTATAAATGAATCATCATTATCCTAAAAAATCTTTAAAAATTTAATTGAATAAGAGACTATTGGAAACAAAAAAAGAATTTTCTAAAAAGATAAAGATGAAAGAAATAAAATGTAGTACTGATACTAAACAAGCGAGATATTAGAAGGATAAAATCAGCTAGATTTCTAGTGAGAAAACATTTATTTAAGTAGAAACGTATGGTAAAGGCTTTACAATTCTCAGAAAAATGGGATACAAACTTGGATAAGGATTAGGGAAATTCGAACAAGGAAGAAAAGAACCTGTTGAAGTTAGCTTAGCAAAAACTACTTTGGATATGAAAGAAGATTATGAAGCCATTTAGATTTAGAATAAATAGCTATTGTGGGATCAATTCAAGATAAATGTTGATGAGGAGGAACAAGGAGGGAAGTAAGCAGAAAAATAAAAGGATAAACTCGAATAAATGAATTGTGCTACTGTTTCAAAGCAAACACACAAATAAATACTTGAACCAACGTAATTGAATGTAGTATGCCTTGGTGTGTCTCAAGATCTCAAATTGATACAAAAATAAATTATTCTTTAATTAGAGAAAATCACATTCTTATTGGAAAGAAGCAAACTTAGGTAGACACATTTGAAGAAAGAGCTCTCTGATTTGAATAGCAATATTTCTCCAAATAGTGAAAACGAGCATTACTGTAGATTCTTAATAGATTAACTAAATAAAGTGAAGAGCACTGAAGACTGCTGGAAAATATTGCAGATTTTTGAAGACATGCTTGTTTCATCCTGCCTTCAATTTATTCGATTCGGATTAGAAGAATTACTTTTGGAGATTATAGGGGTATGCTTGCAGAGATAGAATGAAGCACTTCTTTCTGAAAATGATGCAACTTCTTCTACAACAAAAGATAAAATTATCGAACAAGTAGGTTTAGTGAAAAGAGTACAAAAGGTCATGATGGTTGCAGCTAATATCAAGGCAGAATAATTGAATTAGCAGTTAAATTAGAGTTCAAAGAAAAAAAGAGTATTGCAGACATTCAGAGAGCTTCTTTCAGGATAAATTCATGTATCAGAGGAATTAAAGATGAGAACTTAATAGTTAAGCAGTTTTGTTTTGAGTTAATTTAAGTTATTTTTAAAAGATTGTCTGGAGAACAATGAAATACATAATCTGGAGATGATCATCTGCATAGAAGAGTGTAAGTAAATTGCGAACAAACAATAAATACTGCATATTTTAAGTGATGGAGTATTTTCCAGGTTGTTTCTTCTGATGAGGGATAAGGTTAATGATTGGAATCCTTAGGGAAATAGTCTAAGATAATCTGATCCTGATTAATGGTTGCTACCTTGGATTGAGTTATTCGATTAAAGCAGGGAATTACCTGAATTATTAGAATCATGTTTAGAAACAATTGTTAATAAGTTTAAATCTGCACTCGGTAATTGGTAGCTAACTGACACAACATTGATTCACAGAATCAGCCCATGGAAAACCATAGTTGGAGAAAAAATATGGGATCGATGGATGACTAGGTTGATAATACCAAAATTAACATATTTTCTGGAATACTCCTTTGAAATCGATCCTTGGGAATAATTGCAGTTGGAAACAGTTGAGCATATTCTTCAATGGTGTTCTGTTATTTCCTCAGAACATGTATAGATACTGCTTTCAGACACATTATTTGCAAAAATTGCTGAATTTTTAGTAGAATGGGTGAACACTGAAGGCGCTAATTAGAGTGATATTCTCGATTGGATACAGGAATGGGAAGATATAATTGGAGTTCATCTAATGTAAATTCCTTCTTTCCATGCAACTTTCAATTCTTTTAGAGAAAAATGTTAGCTCTGATAAATATTAATTATTTTCTTGAAAAAATGTCTCTATTTAAATCTCTAATTTCATTAAAACCAATCCATAATAAGACACTATCTATTAGCTGTTCTGTTTTATTTATTCTTTTGTATTATTTCAATGTAAAATGTTGTCTTGATTACCAAATGTACAATACAAATCAATTTCGTTCATCGCATTAATTACTATTAAATTTAATTCTGTTGTCTTAGTAATTCCTTGAATTCAATTTCATATTCATTCTACGAAGATAATAATTATTTGTCTTCTGATGTGGACTATCGATTTTATATCTAATTTACATTCCTAGTTTCTTCTAATCTTTATTAATAATTCGAATCATTGAATTCAAAGTTGTTATCTCCTTTTTCATCTTCATATTTCTCTTCTTCCCTATAATTCTCAACACCTTACGACTCTGATTCTAATTAGTTTGAATTAAAATATTATGGGCTTAAAAACCGTTTATTATTATTATCAATATCGCTGTGCTCCTCACCATTATATTCATTAAAAGTCTCAAGTTCAGGCATACCTTCACTTTCTACATCTGAATTTTTCTTTTCTACTGATGCTTGTTATATTAAAATCTTTGGATAATCACTTGGTAAAGCATCTTCACCATTATCTCTCTGCTCAAACTGCATCATCATACCCTTATTATTCGTATCTCTTTATTGTAAAGGAGGTATTTAATTTTCTTGAATAATCTTGTTGACCTCATCTTCCATGAGTTTACATTGTGCTCGTTTATCTTTAAGACTATTTTTTAAATTTTCGATGTAATGATTATGATTTGCAAGACGATTAGTTAATTAGTTTTATCCTTTTTATTCAGATATTCCTTCGATTTTGGAAGGTTGAGAATCTATTTTAGCTGAATATGCATCATTTAAATGACTATCTTGATCTTCTCCTCTGTTTTTAAGAATAACCTAGTTTTGTTTTTTATCTGATTCTTTGAAGTTTCGTTAAGTTTCATCGAAATTATTCAGATAATCTTACAAAATATTATTAGGTTTTTATCTACCTGAATTTAAACTTTATGAATCAAAACTTTCATAGGATTAAGAAGGTGAATCATATTTTTTCAGAAGCTTCATCTATTGGAAGAGCATCTCCC
>Ga0302271_10000732_pt1 | contig 32300 bp, 67 predicted proteins | sample III_Bog_N1_1_FD_198767 | JGI IMG/M metagenome (GOLD analysis project Ga0302271, IMG submission 198767) | Peat permafrost microbial communities from Stordalen Mire near Abisko, Sweden - III_Bog_N1_1 | ecosystem: Environmental > Terrestrial > Soil > Wetlands > Peat | place: Sweden: Abisko... | reverse complement strand
ATTATTTAATTTATGTAATTTATAGTTTCCAATCTTTATCTATACAAACCTTTAGTCCATTTAATATTGCAACATATCTTTCGACTATACCTAATTGTTCAAGATAGAGTGGCATGTCATAATATCCATCTTCTCTCATTTTATAATCTATATTTATGCCATGTTTGTCTTGATATATTTCTGCTATTTTCTTATAAATATCTGATATATTCAACTTATTTTCGTTACAGAAGTCTTCAATTAATTTCACTAAGTAACTCGCTCTCATTTTAATATCCTGCCTTATATCTTATTTTGTTTTCTTTTAAAAATTTATATTCCATTAAACTAGCTACTAGGTCGGCTAAACTTGTATCTTGTGCTTTGTTTCCTATCCACTTGCTTTCGTATTCTTTAGCAAAAGTTTCTTGATTTTGATTTATGTTAGTCACTCTTTTGATATCTCTTCTAGTGGCTATATTATAATCAGTTTCATTTAAATATACTCTAGTCGTATTAACTCTTATATCGTTACTAATGTTATCTATTATGTATCCATTTTGCTTTAGCGTATTTTTTACCTCAGTAGTTTTAATTATTAGTGGAACTGTTATGTATGGTTTAGTATCTTCTGTACTCTCTTCATATTTATTTAATGTTTTTTCAAATTCTAGTAGTTCTATATTTATCAATTCACTATTATCTTTAATCCTTTGTTGAATCTTTTCATTTTTACTTTTTAATACTTCACTTGCTGATTTCATTAATCATATCTCCTTTTATTTTACTATTATTTTAATATGTTACCTTGTTATTATCTGTTTGTTTTCCTTGGTATAATTACACTATACTCTTATATTATATGCTTGTCAACTATTATTCTAATATATTTTTAAGTTTTTAAATTATATTTATTCCCATATTTCTTTATGCTTAATTATTTCTTCAATCCTTTTACGTTCAGTTTTACCACACCAATTACAAACTCTTGTGATTTCATCTATATATGTGAATCTAGTATTGTAATCATCTTGATACCAAGAGTTATGACCTATAAATAAACATCTACCTATTTCTTCATATCTCTTCCAAAATTCATCCGTAATATCAATCCACTCTTCTTTTACATTAATATTACAACTTAATTTATATAAAGATTGTCCTGTTACTATTTTTGCTAATGAATTTCCTATTAAATCATCTTCAATCATATCGCCTATATAAATGTTTGCGAATAGAAGAAAATTAATATCCAATTTTATTAAATGTCCATCATAGCCGTCTATAGGATTAAAATACACTTTGTTATATCCTTGTTTATTATATTTCTTTAAAAACTTATATAAATTACTTGAATATTTATCACTTATCTTAATATCTTTAGGTTTTATTGTGTTTAAATTTAAATTCATTATAGTTTCCTACCTTTCATTTTTAATTTATTATATAATCTATTCCTGTTATTAACACGTTTTAAGTATTTATTATAGGCTTTAAGATTATTTGTATATAATGATATGCCTTTTATTATTCTAAATTCTGTTATTTTACCCATGAACATATTATTATTATTCATTATTATTCACCTCCAAAAATGTTATAAAATTAAATATTTATCAACTCCTTGTCCAAACAATCCAAACATATTCTAGTTTTTCCTCCATCTACAATTATATCTTTGGTGCTTCCTATGTAAAACGATTCTCCACACTTACAACAAGTAACTTCTGGTGGAATCCAATCATAACCTATAGCATGATATGGTTTCTCAAAATCAACAGTTATATTTTTATTTCCCCATGCTAAATCACTAGCTATTAATTTTTCAAACTTATTTAACTTCTTTATTGTGTTTTGGGATAACATTCCCATATATTTATTATTTATTGGAACATTTACAAATTTCACATTAGTATTATTAACAACTCTTTCTAAATCTATTTTCATTTTATTTCATTCCTTTCATATCATCTAAAACTTTTAAATGTTGTTTATATTCTTTTATTATGTCTTTTTGCATCTTTATAATTTCGTTAGATTCATTAATAAGTTTCTGTATTTGTCGTTTTCCTTGATTTATTAATTCTTTTTTTAATGGTACAAATGCAATATCTTTGCCTATAATATCTTTTTTAGTTTCTTTATCTTCTTCTGTATAAATTCCAGCTCCGGATATAAGATTAGTATAACCATTTGAATTTGGTCTGTACCATGTATCTTCTTTATAATGTCTAGTCCATTTTAAACTTTTTATTAAATATTTCATAATATACCTCCATTCATATTAAGTTGTTATAAATCTAAAGATTCATCTAAAGTTAATTATAGTCATCATACAATATAATATTTCATTATCTGTCATTGTACCTATTTTCCTGTGAGTCATATTTTCTATATCTTTGAGGCTATAACCTTTTAATACTGTTCTTTTCAATAGTTCATATTCTATATAATGATTATTATAAAAATCTACCAATTCTTGACCACCTATTGATTTTAATTTACCTTCTTGCATTAATTTGATTTGATTATTTATAGAGTGTTTATCCACTTCAACTATTTTCATAATATCTGAAAAACTCATATCAACTTTCCTTATAACTTTCAAAATGTCTAATACTTTCTTCATCATCATTTAGTAATTCAAATTCCACTTTTCCATGTTGATTAAAAATACTTCCTAATTTGTCTTCACACTGATATGTAATATCTGTCATAGTGTCAATTAAATCTTGTTCAGACATTTCTAATATTTCTTCTTCTGTAATATTTTCATTAACATCTATAATAAATTGTGTTGTTCTGTTATATACTATTTGCATTTTATATTCCTCCTACTTATCACTTGTAAAATATCTAATCAAGTCTTCTTTAAACTCTTCAATGGCTTTTTCTGCAATTTCTTGTGATGTGAAATATGTCATTCCTATTTGTTCTGAACTATATCGAGAACTAATTCCAATTTCATTATTTTTAAAGTAAAGATAATATTTACGTTGGTCGTCATCATTCCAATCAATTTCTTCATTTCTTAAATTTCCAAATTGTTTTAATTTTCTCATAAGTAATTCCTCAAATGATTGTCTTTCAGTTTGCTCTTTAGTTTTAAAGCAGTTTAGATTGTCTATTCTTTCTTCATCACATCTAAATTCATTTGTAGTTCTTCTAGCTACTCCTTTTGAATCTACATAATAGTATTCTTCATCGTCTTCAGGACTCCACCATTCCTTTTTATTATTTTCTATCTCAATTTCCTTTTGTAATAATTCCATTTTATCAGTTAAGTCTTGTATACTATTTTTAATATCATTTAATTCATTTATTAATCCTATTCCATTCATTTTAACACTATTCTCCTTATTAATTAATTTTAAATTTTCTGCTAGAAATGTCATTCTATTATCGGTAATAATATTTTCTCCACTATGTAAGCTTTTATTTGTAATAGGCAATTCTATAATATAATACGTTTTATTTTCATTAGAAATATTGTCTATCATTAATATTTTCCCTTGTTGTCCAATTGCTATAGAGTTATCTTTATAACTATTTGAAGGTAAATTATTTATATTTATAACTTCAACTTTATCACCTAGATTATATTTATTTTTATAATTCTTTTTTAAATAAAATGGTTTCTTGCCGTCGACTTTTACATTAAACATATTTTTCTCTCCTTATTTTAACTCTTTATAAAAGTAATATTTTAATCTAATCTAATATTCGTCATATAAAAATATTTCTATCGGTTTCCTACCCTCATCCACGATAGTTCCTAAAAAATATTTCTTCTTTGAATTTTCTTCTAATTGATTTAATTTGTCTACAAGCAGTCCTATTGCTGATTCTATATCTTCTTTATTATCTGATTCAAAAACCAATTTCTTAAGCGTTGTAATTGAAGTCATTACACATCTCTTCCTTTCTGTTTATTTTTATAATTTATTTAATTAATTGATAAAAGAAGTATTCACTTTTAAAATCATCAAATGAAATAAACTCTTCTTCCTGTGTTGTTTTTAAAATTCCTTTAACCTCGGAATTCTTTACAGATAATATGAATTGAACGAATCCCTCAACATCATTTTTATTTTCATAACTACTCATAGTTTTATATTCCTTGTTATCTCTTTTATAAATTACATCATAAAATACTTTACTCATTAAATTCTCCACCTTCCATTAATATTATTTCCAAATCGTTTATAATGTCTTCCAATTCTTTGTTACCTTCATTTTGTTTTAAATTATTTTCACATATCAGCTTAATTCTATTTATTCTACTTTTAGGAATATAATCATTAGGACTTTCAATTTTGTCTTTTAAATAATATAATTCATTACTAATTTCAATTCTTTTATTATTGCTATCCTCATATGATTTTTCTAAAGTTTTAATTCTCTTATTTAAATTACTTATGTATTCCATATCAACACTATTATAATATTTAGATACTTCTCTATTTTGTGACCTTATCATAGAATTCTTTAATATATCTTTATCTACTTGTAACTCTTGTTTCTTAGGATTTTTAACCAGTCCAAAGTACATCATTTCATACTTATTTATTGTACTTGTATATACTCCTATATGTTTTGGTATTTCATCTTTTACTTGTTCATATAATTCATTAGGCATAACATAATAATTATAATTTCCTACAAAAGAATTTTTACATTTACTATGAAAATCTGACTTACTTATCTTAATCTCATAGCATCTAAATATATCTTTAGTATCCATTGTCATGAAGTCTACCCTTTCGTTACCCCACCAACCTATAGTAACCTCGAGAGAGCCAAATACGCCTTGCTTGGACGTAGTAGATATTATCTCTTGTTCTAATTGTTTAGTTAACTCTGTTTTAGCTATTTTAATCACTTCTTTCCATATTTATTTCGTGTATATGTATCAATACAAATATAAACAGTTGCACATATCATTCCAATAATGCCCAATATGAGTAAACATAAGTCTCCACTTTCATACCACATTGTTAATTCATTTCCTTAATCATTCATAAATTCATCCTTACCATATAGAAATAGTCCACTCAAACTTTCTTTCTTACTAGACTTAAATAACCCACTAGGAGTTGTATCTTTGGTTTCAAATAGTCCACTAGTTTCTTTCTCATTAACTATATTTTTATTATCCAATCTATTCTACCTCTTTTCTATTATTCTAATCTATTATTAACTATGTGTGTAATGACAATTTTACATACTTTAATCCTCATAATTATCCGTGGATTGAAAACATTCTTTACATTTTAAATAGAAATCACTATCTTTTATTCTTACTTCTTTTAATGGTTTATCGAACATTAAACATTCAGTTTTCTTAGTATATCCATTCAGTCTTTTTAATTTACAAGGATAACAATATTCACCTTTTGGAATTTTCATATTTACAGTAATATTGATAATTTCTACATTTTTAAAATCAAAATCCATTGTTATCTAATCTCCTTTCTTCTAATTTATTCCATACGATTATACTACTCTTTAAACTTTTCATTGTCAAGTATTACTTTAATGTGTTATGTAGTTTCGTTATTTAATCTTCTATAACTTCTAGCCAATCTTCTTCAAAAACAAATCTATCTTTACTAATTTCTAAAGTAAATGCGTCCTTACCTTTTAATATAGTAGTTTCTTTACCTCTTAGATTTCTTAGAAAATATTCATCTATTTTAGTTTCATCTTCTGTTAAATCTTCTTTTATCTTTACTCTAGTTCCTTTTGTTAACATATTTTCTCCTTTCTTTGAATTAAATCTTCAATTTACTTGGTCGTTTAATTCATTTTGTTTTCTTAAATTAGTTCTTATAATATTTTCACTTTTGCATTTGGTACAAAATCTTAATACCCATATAGTCTCATAGGTATGTTCACAATCTTTACAATAATAAGAAAATCTTGGCTTTGGTTTTATATCCATAACTCATTCCTCCTCGTCTTCATAAAAACATGGTAAGTCGTTTGTATGAATCATTAAAACACCACATTTAGGACACGCTAGTATATCTACTTTTTCATCATATGTATCATCATCTCTATCTCTCTTTTGAATTGTTGCTACTAAATTTACTTTTATAAAATTAGTTTTTCTATAACTGGAATCATATTTACAAGCTTCACATTTCATTTTTTAATCAACTCCTATTTTTATATTTAACAAAAATATTCTTTCAATTTCTTTTATGTCTTTCTCAAATTGTTCATCATCATAAATATCTCCACTATTCATAATATTTATTAAAGGTGCAATATCTTCTTCATCACCACATTTATAAAATAATTCTGAATTTAACCCATATTCACTTTTAACCATTTTGTCAAATTCTTCAGTTAATTCACACACTTTCCTTGCAGTATTATTAATTTGTATTAGTTTTCTCTTTAATTTTAATGGTAACTTTCTCATTATTTACCTCCTAATATTGCAATAAAATGGCTCATTTATTCAAACCTAACTTCTTAAAATATTCCTAATTAGTTCTTTATCTGTCATCATTATTTCAATTTCTTCTTTGGTGGTTAATATTTCATTTATATTGGAAAAATACTTATCTATTTTTGATAAATTGCTAGACATTTCTTTATCAAGAGTATACCTTTTATTGAGAACAGATTCTACCGTATTAGTAATTAACGATACAAAATATAACCCTAAACATTTTACTATTGGTCTTATTATTGCATCTTCAATCCAAAAATCAAAATTATATAAATCACAGTTAGTTTCTAAAATTCTTAAATAATGATTTATACCATCAGCATCGCCTTTCCAAACATCAGCAAATTTATAATCAAATTTATCTAGAAAATCATTATTAAGAAACTCATACATATCACCTTGTATTATCTTAATTTTATTCCGATACTTAAATTGTGGAAGTATATATTTTTGAAAGATTTTAATAACTGTAGGATTAAATTCTACTATAGTTATAGTATCAATAGAATCTTTCAAAGAACACATATAAGCAAAATACCCTAACCCTAATCCAAAAGTTAATACATTCCCATATGCCTTATCAATAGCAAATTGTGATGTATTTATCTCCATTTCAGTTATAGACATCCATATGTCACCGTTCTCCATTAACATCGGTATATTAATACTTCTATCATAGTATCCTAAAGTTGTTTCAAATACTCCATACGCATTTTTAAGTACAGGAAAATTAGCTACCCAAATAGCTCTTGATGGAATATTTACAGTTTTATAATATACATTACCTAACTCAATATCATCTAATTTTATATTTTTATAATAAGGATTTTTCAATAATAAATTTGAATTTCTTTTGAATCCTTTAAGACTTGGTTCTATGTCTTTAGCTAATCTTAATACTTGTTTTTCTTCTTCTTTAGTAATAACTTTATGGTCTATATTTTTATATATTTCTCTTAGGTTTTCTTCTTTCTTAGATTCTTCTCTAAATTTTTCAAAAAATTCTAAGGTACTTTTAGTCTTTTCAATCCTCATTTTTTACAATTCTCACTTTCACAATGTCTAATATTTTAGGGTAAACTTATTGTTTTACTAACTCTTAATATATTCTTCTTTTATTACAGTAATTCTATCCATTATAGCATCTTTGAGTTCATTCCAAGCTAATTCTGTATTAATATCTTCTTGATTATTAATAAATTTAGAATCGTATATAAACTCTTCTGTTAGCTTGCTTAAATCTAATTTTACTTTAACCATGTTATTTCACCTACCTTAATCTTTATTAAATAATCTTTAATAACTAAGATTCTGTTTCCTTAATGATATACTACAATAAATTCTGTGCCATCATCTACTTCATAAGTAACATTTTTACATACTTCCAATCTGTCAACTATCTTCTCTGCTATGTCTTTTTCTGATATGTCAAATACTATTATATAGTCCCAGTCTTCTAAACAATCATCAAAGGACTCTACTACTTTTTTATATACTTCAACATCATCTTTATCTGTTAATATTTTTATCATTTTACAATACTCCTATTCTAATTATTTCAAAATTATCCTCTGAACATTCTATAACTAATTTATTAGGCATAATATCAAATTTAGTTCTTAATTGTTCAGATATTGAGTCCATTAATCCATTCTCTAAAAGATTATTAATTATTGTCTTCTGTTCTGATATTGGCGTGTCTGTTTTTCTGACGAAACTATTATATACCCATTTATGATTAACATTATTAATTAATATTTCTATCATTTATAATTCCTTCTCAACTTCTACAAATAAAGTGGTAACAGTATTTGAAAATCCAATATTTACTACATCATAAATTTTAAAGAAATCTCTAACCATAGTTTCAAATTCTTCTGTAACATTTACTGTGCATCTATATTCTAAAGATACATATTTGTCTTTAACTATTAGTTCATAAGTTACTGTGTTCCCATCTTTAAATTTTTCTACATATCTTAAACAACTTCCTTCTTGTTCCATTTTTAAATTTAAATGTTCTACCATTACTGGTTTTACTTTATTTTTATTATCCATTTTAACTATTCCTCCTAAATTTTTAATACTTCAGCACAACTCCAATTTCTCCATACCTTACCCCAGTATTTAATATAATTTTTCCAATATTCTTTACAATCTTCTTCATTTTTATCTTCAGTATCTTGAGTTATTACTTCTCCATCATTTAATTGAATTGTTGCTATATATTTCATATTGATAATCTCCTTTCAAATTTATGACATAAAATATAGTTTTCATTTGGTTTCATTTATCTCTTTGGATAACTCATATTCTCTAATTTATCTAATTTTATTCTGACTTCGTCAATCCAACAACTTCTTAATGATTGTGCCATTAAGACTAATTTCTTTCTATCTTCTGCAATATAATAACAATCATTAAAATAAGACAAACCAAGCTCCTCTATTTGATTTAAGTGCTTTTCTCCATAACATAGTGTAGTACATTTTTTAATTTTTAATTCACATTTATCTTTATTATAATATAATTGGAACATTATTTATTCACCTCTTTTTATTTATTCAAAATAATTTACTATATTCTTTAATTTTTCAAGACATTCTTTACATATAATCATATCACAATTTTTATATTCTCCTTTTAATCTATATAATATTTTTTCATACTCTTTAGCACAAACTTCACATGTATCATCACCAGTAGTTTCTGTTACATCAATTTCTCTTAATTCAAACCTATCATTCTTTCTTAATAACTTACTTTCTTTATCCATCATTTTATTTCACTTCCTCATTAATTTTATAATATTTATGAAATACTTCCTTGCCGTCTTTTGTGATATGGCTCATTTCTTCTTTAATTAAAATTAAATATCCTTCTTTAATCATTTTTTTTGCTTTCGCTTCAGCAATTACTGGATAGTATTCTGCAAACCCTTCTCTATAAGTTTGTGATGTTATTTGATAACAAGCACCATTGTCAAATATTATATCTTTTTCATTTAAATCAAATTCTCTTCTTCCACATTTTATTATCATCATTTTCACTCCATTCATTTAATATTATTATATCTAATTCCTATGTATATGTCATTCCTAATCTACTTAATTCAATTATAAACCAACCATTTTATAATTGCAAGTATTATTTTAATATATTATCTAGTTTAATGAGAAAAAGTTTCTAACGGTTATTATCTGCTAGAAACTTGTTGTTATGTTATTTAGTTTTAAATAAATTATATTAAAAGTTTTCTGCCATTTTCTGATTTACTACTAATTATTTTTCTATTTTCAAGTTCTTCTAATAATTTATTAGCAGTTATCATACCAATACTCATATGAATCTTTAATATATTGATTCCTATGTTTTCAGGGTACTTTTTTACTAAGCTTATAGCTTGCTTTATTTGTGATTGTGTTAATTCTTCCATAAGTGTATTTCCTCCTTTTTATTATATTTTAATATGTTGTTAACTGTAAATGAAATCAGGGTTTCATTTACAGTTAAATTATTCTAATTTATTTTATATGTAAAGGCTACACACTAAGTATAACCTTATTCTTAAAATTTATAACAACTATTATATTAATTGGATTTATAACCATTGTTAATCATTTCTGAAAGAATTATTTCTTCTGGATAAGCAGGTGATGTGTGACCATCTTCAAACTTGATACACCACATTGGTAAACTTCTTAAATCTTCTTCCCCCTCTTGAACTCTTCTAATTACAGAAAAATTTTGACCAATTCTGTTATTAAGAGCATCGTAAGGTGTCCAAAATATATTTGAAAATCCTTCTTTTTCATATGCATCAAAACAATCATTAACAAATTTTTTTTCTTGTTCAATTGTCATATTTTCTCTATCTATTACAGAGAATTCATCATCTAAACCCATATGTTCTTTATCAAAAGTTTCTCCTAAAGGTACTACATAATAATTTAAATCTATATACTCACCTTCTTTTGTTACCTCACATTCTTCTGAATCATTCCCTTGTATTGTTGCTATAAATCCACTAGTCAACACCTTTGTTCCATCTTTAATTATATTTTCTTTCTTTGTTAAATTCATTTTAATACATCTCCTTCTTATTATTTTTAAACAAAATATGTTTATTTCTCCTCTTTTCTAAGTTCTTCAATTCCTATATCATAACTAATAATTTCAACTCCATATTGTTTTAATTGATTTATATACCCAAGTGTAATTGCTTCAATTTCTTTTTTTGAACCACGTTTAGAATAATTATTACAAATTTTAGTCAATGAAGCATCTTCATAACCTTCATCATAATCGTACTGCCAAATTTCAAGTTTTTCATATTCTTTGTTAGCTTTTATATTAACTGTCAAGTCCCATTCTTCATACCATTTTGTGGATTCTGAATATTTTCCTTTTATAGTGGATATATTATCTATTCCTTCTGTATCTATCATAAAATCACCTCACATATTTTATTTTATATATCCTTTTTCCTTTACTGATTTAACTATAGTGTCAAAAATATATTTTTCATCTTTATCGTCTGAATCTTTCAAAATACATATGCCTTCTCCATAGCCTATATCTGTATCACTATATAAATAATCTATATATCCTGTATTTTTATCTGAAGAATAATCAGCATCATCAGGTTGACTGCCATAGAACAAGTAAAAACATGGTTCATATTTTATATCTTTATCAATATCTTTAAATACATTATTGGTATCTATTTCTAGTCTTATACAATCATGAAATCCTTGAGAATCTTCATATACCTTATATCCTATTTCATTAATATTATCTATTAATTCTTTATAATATTGTATTACTTTAATTTGTCTGTCTTTAATGGTATATTTTATTTCCTCAAGATGTTTTTTTATAAATTCTACAATCTGTTGTCGGATGTCTAACCCATTTTCAAAATACTCCATTGGTTCTTGATTAGCATCACATGAATCTTCATCTTCCGCAACATTTAAAAGTATTTGTATTTCTTCATCTTCTTTGAATTGAGTAGCAACAACATTTCTTAAATGAAGTTTATTCCCTTTTGTGTCATTTATCCATTCAGTTTCTACCCAAAATATAATGTCTAATACATAGCTAGTATTTATAAATAGTTTATCAAAGTTTGTGTCTTTTTTAAATTTTAACATATTATCATCTTCTCCTTATCTTATAAATGATATGAATGTTACTTTTTTAACTTTTTGATTGTATTTTTCAGCCAATTCTTTTTGTTTATCATTAATTGCATTTATATATGGAGTTATATATTCTTTTGCTTCTTCTCTTGTAACTTGATTGATTTGATATAAATATCTATATTCTTCAGCTTGCGATTTTAATTTTGAAATTTCATAATCCATACATTTCTTGCCTCCTTTTAATTTATTTTATCATTGTATTATTTTAAATTCCAGTCTTTTTAAAAATAAATATTCCTTCTTTTTTGTTTAATCCATTATCTGCGTGTCCATTCCCACGTCTAGTTTGCAATTTCATATGTATTTGTTCTATATATTCGAATCCTAATTCTTTACTAATACTAATCCACTTATCTACATATTTTATTTCATCTTTTCCGTATTTAAAATCAGCTATATTTACAGCATAATAACAGTTAATTTTTAGAATATTATAAATATTTTTTATTGTTGGTTCAACGTACCCTTCAAACCATTCTTCTAATGTAGGAAATTTATTATAACATTGAGTTGGTTCATCTGAATATTGTTCTAAATTAAAGTATGGAGGACTACTAAATGCAAAATCTACACTGTTAGTTTGTCCAACATAATCTTCACTTCCCATACAAAATAATTTATAACTATTTTCCCTTTTGGTGGTTCTTTCTATATGTAACCCTAATTCATTCAAATGAGTATATGTCTCTATACATGGTTCTACTCCAATATATGTATAATTGTTTTTACTAGATAATACTCCTAACATTCTACCACCAAATCCACAAGCATAATCATAAATAACTCCATTTGGAGGACAATATCTTTCATACAACGCTTTTGCTTTCATCGGTGAAAAATTAGATGCTACATTCCCTCCTAGCATCTCTAAACCATCTTTTAAACCTGTTGGAACTATTGGATTCTTTATAGTTTTATGTTCAAGACAAAATGATATAGCTTTTTTTAATTTATTATCGTCATAAAATTTATAGTAAGGAGAATTATTTTTAATCCCCTTGCATATTACATCTTGCATATTAGGGAATAAAAATCTACATAAGCTACTTCCCTGATTATATTTTATATCAAGTACATCTGTATTCCATTCTATATCTTTCTCAATACATTTTTGTATTTCTAAATTTATACCCTTATCATTATAATATGTAATAGGAAATATATTTACCTTTCTATAAATATTAAATACATTTTGCTTTATAACTTCTTGTTCTTCGTTTGAAACACTTATATAATTGCTTTTACTGTATCCTTTTAATTCATTCAAGTAATATTCGTAACCACTACTTGAATCCTCCTTACTTTCATAATTCCATTTAAACATTTTTACATTCCTTCTTTCTACTATTACTTTAATATATTATTAACTTGCGATAAAATTGGAACTTTAACCTAACTCATTATATTTATTTAATAATCTATTTCATTACCATCCTTATCTAAGCATCTTTCAGCACCATATGAAAATTGATAAACAACCCCACATTCACATTCTTGAAAATCTTCACAAGTCATTGAGTTTAACGTATCATAATAAATTTGTTTCATTTCTTTATTACATAATGGACAATTCATTTTATTTCTCCTTTCCTATAAAAACGCATTCATATTCTTGTTTCCATTTTCCTTCGTCGTAAGCCATTGAATAATCTTTCTTCTTTAAATCTGTCCAATATTCAACTTTTTCTTTATCACAATGGATATATTCGGCATAATCATCTTTTAACAATTCATCTACATGAATATATTCAGCAGATTTAATATATCTAATAGGTTCTTTTCTAACAGATAATAATACTTTAGGTTCAATAACATTTTCATATATATCTTTATCTATTTCAAAATCATTCATTATATAAACTATTTCAGGTCTATACCCTCTAGCATTTTGTCCGATATGACTCCTTATGTTAATGTTATAGCCGTTAATAAATATACACCATGAGTTATCTTCTCTTCTATAATCAAATTTAATATCATCTGGAATATTTGAAATAATATATCCCAAGGCTTCATTCACTTTATTTGTTAATATAAAAACTAATCTTTTTCTAATCATTTAATTAATTCTCCTTCCTAAATAACTTTAATATTATCTTTACCACAGTAATTACACGTAGGTTTTATCACTTCATCAAATAACTCTAATCCAATATTTTTATCTATCCAAGCATTTTGTAATCTATATCCTCTTGCTTTAACTTCGGGGTTTATCCATGTATAATCAGTATAACTAGCTTTATTATTTAATATTAATTTTAATTCATTTTTAGATTTAATATATCTTACAACATTATTAGTTTCTTTTTCAGCTATATCGTCTAAAATCTTTTCTGCTTTGTATTTATCGCTAGTTACTATTCCAGTACCAACTCCAATAAAATTACCTATGCACATATCTCTTGGTTTACTATTCTTAAAACTCTCTAAGATATATTCTTCCATAACATTTTTATATTCATAATCATATTGCTTGTCTTCAACGAAAACTTCTTTCATAATATCCTTAGTATCTTGCATTATGTAATTTTCACCTTTTCCATTTTCTATACATATATCTCCATTATCTAAACTAGTTCCAGTGATATCATAATCATATTTCTTTAATAATTTTACTAAATCATCTTTGAATCTTAATACTTTTATATCTTCTTTGTTCATTTTAATTTTCTCCTTTCAATTAAATCATATAATTTTGTTAGGGCATCTACTCCACCTTGAAAATTACTAAATTCATAGATGAAGGTTATTCTGTCCTGTTCGGTATCACCATTACATTTATGCTTGTCAATTTTGTTTATTAATTCATGTCTTTCATTATATATTATTTCTAATATTTTTGATTTTCTTATATATCCAAACATTTTATTCACCTCACTATATTTTTATATATTCATGACATACCTTTTCTTGTCCTTGACAATTCCAATAATCATGTAAATAATATGTACAATTTGTACAATCTTCTTCATCTTTTATACATTCATCAGTATCGCAAATTCCATCTTTATTATGTGAACAATTCCATTCATTACATTTGTTTGTCATAATTTTATCACCTCATTATTTTAATATGAACTTCTCTTTATATCTGCATATACTTCTTGTATTGCTTTTTCTTCATCTTTAAAATATTCTTCTAAAAGTTCTGTTATTTCTTTTATGGTATCTTCTCTATTAGTTTTAAATTGTTTCATATAAGATTCAATATCTTGTTCTGATATGTTCACAGTTCTACCACCTCATTATTTTAATATATTTTCAACTTTGTTTAAAACATTTAACTTATTGACTTTTATTTATGTATTTTCATCGCTATGATTTCTTGAATACTCTCCAAAATATTTAATTTCACCTTTTCTTCTAGCTTCAATAGCATCTTCTAATTTATAATAGTAGCCTAGAAATCTTATAAAAATTTACACTTATGTATGCCCACCATTTATTTATATCATTGTAATAGTACCAAATTACTCCGACATGACCACTTTTATTGTTTTTATATTTGGCTTGATTCTTATTATTATCTTCTTGCTTACAAACTCTTATATTTGATTTTCTATTATCTTTAGTATTGCCATCTTTATGGTCTACTTGCATACCCTTTGGAGCATTCATTAAATACCTATGTATCATTCCTGTTTTACCATTCGTAGCATAAAATTCTATAAAGGATTTATCTTTACCACACCTTATTCTTTGAATACACCAAGTAATATTCTTACATCTATCTACATCGTCTAAATCTATTAGTATATCAAAATGACCATGAGTAGGACTATCTATGTTTATAACTGCATATTCTTCTTTTATTTCTATGTAACTAATATTAATTTACCTCCTTAGTTTTATTTTAATATGTTATTTAATATGTGATAAAATAACATTTTTACCCTGTTTTAATCTTCATATTCTTCTGTTATATCTTCACCATTGTTGTCTGAAATGCAACCACATTCGCATTCATAAACTGGTCTATCATCATCCCAATCAATAATACTATACTCATATAGTGATTTGCGACATTGTGGACATTTACTTACTTCATCCATTTAAATTTACCTCCTTAATTTATTAATATCCTTTTGAAATCCATATTTTATCATCTTTTTATCAACTATTACTTCAGAAACTACTTGAACTGTATTCATATGAAATGGATTCATACACGATTCATATCTAACTATAACTCCACCATTTTTATAATATAATTCTTCTAATATTAAGCCTACTTCATTTTTAGTTAAATTACTTTGGTTAAAACTTTGAATCAATTTATCATCTTTATAAACTCGAAAATTATAATTCTTCTTTTGTTCTATAATAGTAAATTCACAGTTTTTAATATTGCTTTTACTTATTGGTAATTTATCTCCATGTTGAGATACTATTTCACCTTCTTTATTAATTTTGTAATCTTTACCATTAACCATATGTATATTAGTATTTTCAGGTAATTCAATGACTTCTAATAATTTATATATTGTTTTATTAGTATTCATAACTTATATCACTCTCTTTCTTTTTTAATTTTTCTAAACATTCATAACTACAAATCAACATATACTTATCATCATAAACTTGTGGTAAAGTCTCATATCTCATATCAAATTTTTTCCAATATTCAATACCACAAGTTGGACAAGTACATAATAAAGATATTAAATTACTTCTTAATCCTCTTATAGTGGTAGTTGATTTATTATTTATTAGTCTTATACTTGAACTATTACTAAAAGTTAATACTGTACAATCTTCTTGTTTTACTATATCTATTCCTAACATGACTTAATCATCTCCTCTTATCTATGACTATATTCTCCTTTATCAGAATCTACTCTATCTTGAAGTTTTTTATTATATTCTTCTCTAATTTCTTCTTGTATTATTATTCCTTTTTTAATTAATATTTCTATAGCACATTCAAATTTATCTATTCTCGAATCATTCATAATATTAATCAACTTCTTTCACTTTTAATTTATCTTCCAACTCCTGTACTTTATTAACTAATGCAAGAATTAAATTATCACCAACTAAGTTTCTCCAATCATTACCATACCTTAATGCCTCAAATTTACCATTATTTAAGTCTTCTAAAATTGTATATTTACCATTTTGTAATTCTAATTTATACATTTTATATTTCCTCCTTAACTTCTAAATTATATCTAATTTCATTTTTATATCTTTCATCAATTAATTTATAAATTTTATCGGCTAGTAGATTCCTATAAACTCTTTCAATCATAAGAGTATTATAAATCTCTCTCAACTCATTAAATGATAAATCGTGTTTATAAATAATTTTAAAGTCATCATTAAATATCATATCTCTAGAGTTATATTTATATTTAAATTCCTCGTATTCATGATTTATTGTTGTATATTGAGTCATCTTTGGCTTTCTGACAAATAACTCAACATTATCTTTATCTAAAAATGTAAGCCATTTGTCATAGCTAATGACCATCTCTGTTGATTTATGTATTAAGTATGCAAATTCTATCATAATATTTTCACTCCCTTCTATTTTAATATACTTTCTAATTGCGATGAAACTAACTATTCATCGTATTTTAATTACAACATATGAATTCTAAGCTATCTTCGCATTCTTCATAATTTCCAACATTAAATTTAACATTGTTAACTCTAATTCTTCCACTAGTTGGATAATGATACACATCTGGGTGTTCTGTATTTCTTATAATTCTATTTAACTGACCATTAGATATATTAATACATGCTACACCTCTGCCCGTCTCTTCTTTAAAATCTTTTACCATCTTCCATACATCTTGAATATTCATATCTATTATTTTCATTTTAATTTCCTCCTCATTTTTATTACATAGGTACATAACATAACATATCATCAATGTCATATATACATCCTTCTAGACGTTCTATACTACCTTCATAACTTTCTCTATTTATGTTATCAAAATGATTTTTAAACCATTCTATCTTGTTTAAATACCTTGTCTTAAGCTTGACTAATTCTGCTCTATAATCATAACTATTATTTAATTCTTCTATGTATATTAATACTGTTTCAATAGCTTCATTCTCAATTTTAATAAATTTATCAAAGTCACTTTCATATGTTTTATCATTAAGTATAATCTTGTTGGTATTAACTCTTTCTTGTAATATTTCTACTGCTTTATTTAATTCCATAATAACCTCCTTAATACAAATTAATATATTCTACTACTATATTATCTCCATCACCTTCACATAGTCCTACAACTCTAATACTATCATCTATGGATTGAATTGCTATCCAATCTAGATAAGCAGATATATCCGAGAATGATTCCGTTAATATTTTCCTTGCCATTATTAAATACCTTCCTTAACTTTAAATGTTTCATTAATATCATCTATCTGTTTAATTAAATTGCTATGTAAACTGTCTAATTCCTCAAACTTTTTGATTTCAAAATATACACTAACGTCTTCGTCATCATTATTTTCACATTCAGTTTCTAAATCTAAGCATAGAAGCTTACCCATATATTTAGCTAGTCCACTTGGTTGTTTTGATTTAAACCTTCTAAAATCCTCTTGTAGTACTTCACTAATTGAATGACATTTAACTCCTCCTACTATAATTTCACCTAATAGCCCATCTTTTAATTCTGTATTCATTTTAATCATTCTCCTTCATCATTTTATTTATTTATTTATTATTACTCTAATATGTTATTTAATTAATTCTCTAAATACCACTGACCTTTATTAATTATCTCTTTTAATGCAATAGTATTAAATTCTTCCGATAATGCTAACATTATGTCTTTCAAATCTTGATATTCTTCAAGCCATGTGTATGAACTTTCTTCTTGAATTAATCCTTCAACTCTATAATGTTTTACTTTACATTTATAATCTGAATTAATAACATCTGAGAAACTCACCAGTCTTTCTACTTTTACTTTTACAAATTTAGAATCCATTATTCTTTTATTGAGAACTGGTTTAATATGCTCGCCAATAATTAATGTTTCGTTTTGTATTGTATATATTCCACTTCCACCATTTATTCTATTATATTTAATACCTTCTTCTTCATTAAAAATATCTTGTAATGTTAATTCCTTTATTTCATTAATATCTACTAATTCAAATCTATATTTATAACAAAGTTGTTCTTCATTATTATCATCAGCTATTACTCTATAAAATTTATCGTTCTCAGATTCTTTAACTTTATATAATTTTCCAATAGTTAGTTTTACTGTAGGATATAAACTATCTATACATTTGACTATTTTAATCTCATTATTCATTATTCTTCTACTCCTTCTTTTAATCTTTTTATTTCTAATTTAATTTTATTAAGCAATATCTTATCCATTTCCAAGTATTTATTATTATTTTCTTTATATTTATTTATACTATCATCTAATAAATAAGCATTACGTTCAGCAGAAATCAAATTTAAACTTAGAGCAATCTCCTTTAATTCGTCTTTTGAAAATTCCATTTGCTTTATCCCTCCATTAATTAATTGTTAAATGGTAAACATATTCTATGCACTTATTTAAATCATCCTCAACTTCATTTACCAAAGTTATATTACAATAACCTTCGGCATACTCCATATCTTCTTCATCTGAAATAAATCTTCTGCATATCTCTTTACATTGATTATCACTTAATTGTCCTTCACGTTGCAAACTTCTTAATAATCTAGTTTGTCCACTTGCTTTTATGTATATTGAAATTAAACAATCTAATTTATTATTTTCATTTAAATAATTTTCTAATTGTTTTAGTCCTTGTAAATCTAATATTACAATATAAGTATTTTTTGAATAAAGGTCAAAGCTTGACTTTCCAACTCCATACACCCACTTACCATTTACTGTATTGTATATCTTATTTTCTATAAATTCTTGATTAGCTAACATATTATTTACTTTCTCATTTGATATATAATGATATGTAATTCCATCAATTTCTCCCTGCCTAATAGGACGTGAAGTATAAGATACTATTGTTTTTACTTTTGGATTTAATTCAACTACCTTATTTAATATATTATCTTTTCCTGCTGAAGATTTTGCCACCAAAACTATTATTTTTAACTTGTCCATTTATTTTCCTCCTAACTTATTCCATAAATTTTATTTAACTTATTTTTAAGTTCCTTATCAATTTCACAATTGCTATATTTGCCCCTATGATTAGTTATCCCTATAATCTTACCATTTTCTTTACTATATATTATTGTTAACATTCCATATTTTTTATGTATTGTTTTGTCTGTTTCATCTAAAATTATACCAAATTGATAATTTCGATTTAATTTTCTTTCAAGTAACCAAGTACTTTCACTTTCATTTCCCCGTACTTGATGCCTATAATCTAAAAGTGCATATTCTGTAATTTCAATCCATTCTAAATCATTTTTATGTAGCTTATTTTTTAATAACCATTTTCTTAACATCTCACTATCACCCTTTCCCTCAATTGTTGTTTTAATCTGTTTTTAACTTTATTAATTGCTTTATTTCTGCAATACATATTGATTTCTTCTTTTGACCATTCTTCTCTAGGCTTGTTTAACATTTCTTTACCTCCCTTATATTTAATACTATACACTTCGCTCAAATATAAGTCAAGTATTATTTTAATTTATTATGTAGTTTTTAACTGGAATAATTTAACTCCAAAGAAAAGTGTCATTTTATCACAATATTCAACTTTTAGAATGTGGCTATAAGCTAGTTGTAGAATTTGTATTTTTATGATTTTATATAAGAAAAGGGCAATTAATATGCCCTAAGTTATTTCAAAATAGCTACATCTTTCATTTTAATATTCTCGTTTATTAGTATTCTAAAATTATTTATAAAATCTTGTAACAATATAGGATGCTGAGATAATTTTAAAATATAACTATCTATTCCATCATTATTTATATCGCATATAATATTTTTACTTTGCATATAAGAAACTAAATAAAATAATATTTTATACATTTGTAATACTGGATATAAAAAATATTTTCTATCTTGATTAAAGGGATAAGAACATTGTAGTTCAAATTGTTTAATAATATTTATATCATAGGTTTTATTAAATTTTATAATTTTTCCTATAAAAACAATGTTTTCAATTATACCAATTACTAATTGTCTTGTATCATCTTCTGATACTACAATCACATTATCTTCACTATCAAACCATTCTTCATAAACTTCTTTATAACTATTCATGATTAACACTCCCTTCATTATATAGCTCTATAACATCATTTATATAGTCTTGTATTTTTCCTAGCATCTCATTTAAAGTATCTTTATTATTTTTCCATCTTTCAATGAATCCGTCTATTCGATAATAAATTCCTTTACTTGTATTAGAATGAAGTAATCTTATATCATTGTCAACTATAGTAAAACCTATATATTCATCTTTTGAATAATCTAAACATTTCATAAGACTTTCAATTTCTATTTTAGTAATTTTTCTCATATATTACACCTCTTTCAAATAATTTCATATTACTATTATACCATTTATTTGAAATTATATACCCGTTTTTATTAAATATTTATTTTAATATATTATTAAGTTTTAATAAATTACAGATTTTATTTGCTTTTGTATATTCTAAAATGTGATTTTATTGTTTTGTATATTATCAGAAGGTATTATCGCTACCTTCTGATAATTAATTTGCTTTATTTTTACAAATTTGAACTAATTGTTTTTCAAATTCTAATTTTTTGTTTTCTAATTTTAATAACTCAATTTTTATGTCTTTAATGTCGGAATTACAGTCATCTATATTATCTATTATCCGTTTCTTACGAAAATATAATGGTAAATCACACGATTCAAATTCTAATAAACTTACAACTAATTCCTCATCGAGTGAAATATTTACCGATTTTATAGTGCCTTTTCTTTTAACTGGAGATTTAATTCTTGCATCTTCTTTATAACATACATCGACTTGAAATAAAATTCCTCCTCCTTTTAGTAATCTGATTTCATTATATTCATATATTAATAATGATTTTAATTCTGTTTGTTTTATAATTGATTCAAATTTATTTTGTATCACACCACTATACTCACTAGAAGACTCATATTTTATATTTTTAAAATCTTTTAAATTTAAATTTATAATATCCATTAATTCTTTTACTTTCATATATACTTCACCTCTTAATATATATTATACCATAATATTGAAATTATATACCTTGTTTTTTATTTTAATATATTATTTGCTTTGTTTATGTATTATATAGCTTGCTTATAATTATCTATGTATTCATTAATTGCTTGAATTTCACATTCCATAAAAGTACCTACCAAATATAATAATGTAGTCCATTCATTATCACATGGAGACATGATATTATTTCTTTTCAATGTTTTAGCATCACTTTGTAATTGTATATCATCTTTAAATCCATATGTAGTAAGTATTTTATATGTATCTTTATGTAATTCCCATTCTATCCCCTTATAATCTATATCTATATCATCGTATAATCGCTTATGATGTTGAATCATCATGTTATAAATAATGTCATCATCTATTATCTCCTTTAGTATTTCTCCACTAATTAGTTCATGGGTTCTTTTTTCTCCCATAGAACCTTTCACAAAAGGGAAATGAGCTAATGGAATAGCCGACTTATATTTTCTTGACCATTCTAAATCTAGCTTACCTAAGTCATGTAAGCCACCATAAAAGGCTATCTTTTTACCATTAATAATTATATAATCATTAAATTGCTCTTGATTTAATCTATAAGACATTAAATCTCTTACTGTTTCTGCATGGTGTATCCAAGTTTCTTCTATGTAATCTCTAAATTGATTATTATTTGACTTATTTGTCATAGGAAAATCTCTACATTTTGGCATATTTTTAGCTGAGTCTTCTTCATATCTAAATCCTAAGTCATCATATCTACAATTTTTACCTCTTATAATTACAGTATCTCCTATTTCAACTTTATTATATTTTACTTTTTCTATCTTATTTTTATTCAATATGTATATTTCATTTGCCTGAGACAATTCTTTTAGTTTGTTGATATGTAAGCTTACTGATTCTCTATTAAAATCTTGTTTGGTGAACTCTTCTTTGTTTACAACTATCACATTTATATTTTGAATATCTCTAATTAACCTACTTCTATTACAACCATTAAAATTAAATTTATTTTTTCTTAAATTATATTCATTTATTTTATTCTTATAGTATTCATTTAATATTTCATTAATCCATTGTTTTTGAATTGTCCAGTTAAAAGCTATACCTTGATTGTTTTTAATATATTTAATAGTTTCTTCAACTAATTCCTTTTCATATATATTATCGTCATTTTTAAATACAATAACTTGTCCATCTCCTCCCCATCTACAACATCTGCCATCTCTTTGTACAAGATTATCAATTTTACATGCCGTAGTATACAATCTGTCACAACTAATATCCATTCCTACTTCAACAATTTGTGTTGTTAATAATATTTTATCATTCTGTTCTGAATGCTTTCCGAAATATCTTTCCACTTGTTTTTCTAATTTTAATCTGTTACTACCTAAAAATGTGCTATGTAATGTAATAACTCTACTATTAGGAAGTTTTTTATGTATCTCTTTTAATTGCTTTATTGAATTACATATTATAATTTGTTTATCTTTATAATTCCTTACTTTATTATAATCTAGTTCTTCTTCATAAAATAATTTTACATTTCTATCTTCTCTAATTTTTTCAGTAATTACAATTTCCATATCATATCTTTCTCCAAGAAACTCAATTAAAAATTGTGGCATAGTAGCTGTCATTATTATAAATTTATTTCCTAATTTATATATCTCATCTAACATATTTATAGTAGTTAATAGCATTGTATCTGTATCAAATAATTGCACTTCATCAAATATTAAATTACTCATTACTATGTTTTTACCTTTTATGTATGCTTGCTTTCCCATAGCTAGATATCCTACAAGAACTTGGTCTATTGTAGTAACTGTATATTTATTCTGTAGAAATCTATCCTCTTGGGACGAACTATGTTGTATTGATACTTTTTCTAATCCTAATTTTTTATTATATATATCTACTCTTCCATGTATTGAATTAGTTAAAGTTTTCATAGGCTCTATGATTATTGTTTTTCTATTGTATTCTAGCATTTTAAAATAACTAGCCTCAGTTTTTCCACTTCCACATGAAGATACTACTAATATATTCTTACTCCCTTCTAATTCACTTATTTTTTGTTGTACTTCTGTTAAGTTATTTAATTTTAGTTTTTCAAATATTTCTTTATATTTCATTATTTTTATTCCTTTCTTTAATATGTTATTATATAATAGTAATATATAAGTTTAATATTATATAAGTCTTATCTTCTTTAGTCTTATCTTATTATTTAAATAACAATAATGTTTAATATTAATATATTCATGGAAATTTTAAGTTGTGACATAACATTTTAATAACATAATTGTTTAATATTAATCTATATATAATCAAATGCATAGGCTACAAGATGCGTAATTTAAATAATATTATATTTAATTTTAATTTGTATAATCATCTATCACAACCATTCGTGGAGTGTTTAAATAATATTATATTGAATTTTAATATGGAGAAATAGAGTTGATTTTAGTTACAACTTTCTATTTAAATAATACTATATTTAATTTTAATGAAAAAGAAAAAGAAGAAATCGAATCCTTTGAGGGATTTAAATAATACCATATTCAATGTCAATAATTAATACATTAATAAGACAATATAAATCTTTTAGGTTTAAATAATACTATATTGAATTTTAATCTTATGATAATGCGATATTTGCTCTTGGAGAGAAGTTTAAATAATACTATATTTAATTTTAATCTTAGTAAATTACCCATTCTTATTTTATAACAATCTTTAAAACTCTTATAGTAGCCTAATTCTCATATAAGTTTACCAACCAAAGCTTAAAATAAAGAATGAACGTATATCTGGTATATCACAATCAGCTTGGTAGAATTATATCTCCAATGCCACACATAAAAGTATCATGAAAGTGTTTATATTTTTTAGAATACATATAAATTGTATCAAAGGTAGTTTTACTATTCCAATCATGTTGTTCAAAAGTGTCTACATAGGATTCTTTATTCCATCTAGTTAAAACGTTATCTAATTTATTAACTTCTTCTACATCACTTAAATAAACCATACTCTTAGCAGTTCCTAACCAATCAATATTCTTTAAATACATATCAATCTCAGGGATTAAATTATCTATGTAAAATACTATATTATCCATTTTTACATATTGTCTAAATCCCATAGTTGTTTTCCAGTTTGAACCTACTAATTTATCTCTATCTAATACACAATATGTTTTACTTTGAGTACTTGGTGATAATTTATTGTATTCCTCCTCTGTATAACAAGAGTTATAATATGAATTTGCATATCTTTTTTGTTTTATCCCATTAACTTTAAACTCTTTAGGATATTGAATATAAATATTTGAATTTTTAATTTTGTTGAATAATTCTTGAACTTTATCAATTCCATCAACTTGAATTATTGCACCTAATATTGCACATCTAATTCCGTATATAGTTGGATATTCGTAAGATTGACAGTTTAAATTATTATCATTGTATTTTTTTAATGAGAATATATTACTTAGTTTATATGTTACTTTTTTCATCTTTTATTTACCTCACTTTATTTATTTTGTTTATAACATTATTGTTAAATATTAATCCCATTTCACCTTTTTTTATGTAATTGCCTCCATAATTTGAATAACATATTGTTTAATATTAATTAAATATGACATTAGATAAAATAGGAAAAATTAATTTTTAATAACATGATTGTTTAATATTAATGTTCATATAAACATGATTGATTGTTGCTCTTGTTAAATATTTAAATAACACTATTGTTTAATATTAATAGTAATAAAGCTATTCATACCATAACGTTTAAGCCGTTTTAATAACATTAATGTTTAATCTTAATAAAACTAAAAAGCAGGAGTGAAAGACAGATTATTGAGTTTAAATAACATTATTGTTTAATCTTAATATAATTTATCCATATCTAATCCAAATTTCTTTAAGTTTAAATAACACGATTGTTAAATCTTAATTTTCCAGTTTTGGTGTCTAATAAACTAAAGCTGTCAGTTTAAATAACATGATTGTTAAATCTTAATATTTTCGTAAATAGTATTGTATTATACATTTATACGGTTTAAATAACATGATTGTTAAATCTTAATCATTGTAAAATAGCTATTATCTTATTTATATATTTCCCATAACTCTAGTATTTAAGCCATTATTATAATATTTTACCAACAGTTACAACTTTTCAACAATAGCTATTCTACTGAGTTTATTAAATCTACTTGGTAAATTATATTAATCCTTTCATAACTTCTGAAAACTCTATAATGTTATTAAAAATAATACTATCATCTGAAATCTTTTCATTTACTTCTTTGTAGTCATCTTTCAAGGCACTATATTTACTTAACACTTGATTCTTATCAGTTTTCTTAACTATTATTCCCTCAATTCCTTCAATATGTGGTAATCTAGTTGAACACATAGCACCTTCCATATCAACAAACATATTTAATAATGCTTTAATACATTTTTCTTGTCTTGATTTAATAGTATCCTCATCTAGTGCGTATATTAATTTTTCATCATCAAATCCAATTCTATCTAAATCAACTTGTACAGTTATAGCATACTCATTATTTCTTAAAGGTCTATGAAATAACATTTGAGTATTTTGGTCTTTATTGGTGTTACCTTCGCCCTCCGTAGTTTCTTTTTCTTGTTTTTTCTTATTATTATCTTGTGTTACATCTACTCTAGTATGTAACATTATTTGATATTCATTTTCTTCAGTTGCAATTGCATATGAGAATTTAACACAACTTGTTCTTTTTTCGTTTGCACCTTTTCCAGCGTTCATAAACCCTTCAACATCATCTACTATACATTCTTTAACCTTGTTTCCGCTAGGACTTAATTTGCTATCAGATTCTTTAACCTTTCCATTTTTCATAGGACTAAATATTTTACAAGTATCACATAGTTCATTTTCATCAGCTAATAGTCTTAAATTTCTACTATGATAGTGCTTTAACATTTCTCCACTTATTGCTTGTCTTACTTCTCCATTTGGAAATTCTATTTGTCTAGGTTGTATTACATTTCCTATTGTTCCTTCATTGTTTAAAGCTTCTCCAGTTAATTTTAATCTCATCATCATTGCTATTTTATTCATTTTTATTACCTCTTTCACTCATTATTTTAATTTATTATATGGTTTATACAATTTATTTTTTAATAATTATAAATACTTTTCCTATTGATAATATTGCATCTGAACATATTTTTGCATACTCTTTATCTTCAATTGTATTTATCAACTTATTTAATTCGTCATTATTTAATATTGCACTTTTATAATTCCTTGAATACAAGTCAATTATCATTTTAAGTACCTTTACTAAATGTTTTTCATTTGCAACATTATATAGTTTTGTTTGGATTTCAAAACCTTTATTATCTCTTAATAACCTATTGAATCCTTTACCTATTTTATTAATAGTTTCATCATTATAAATTTTCTTAATCATTTCATTATACATACTTAATATCTCTCCTTTAAAATCATTATTAATTTTTGAATTGCCATCTTTACTATATATTTTTATTAGTTTTGAAAATTCTTTATATTTATCAATATTTAAAACATATCTAGCAGTAATATCTTTTACATCTTCCGATACATTGCTCCAAGTTAATTTCTTTAATAAATCATCTAGATATTTTTGAGATAATTTATATATTTTAATATTTGTTGTCTTATCATATAATGGTTTTTGCCCAGCTATTATATTTTGCATGAATATTACATTACTATATTCATCTGATAACATTTTATATTTCTTTAAAGTTTCAATATAAAGTATTGACATCATATTTATTTCAGACGCTTTTTTTATTTTGGTTAATATTTTCTTATCTCCTGTTTCTTTATCTACATATGAAAAATTAAAAGGTTTTGCTATTTCATCAGTATTATAAGGTTTTAATATTGCAGTAATTTCAAAACTTTTTTCTTTATAACAATAAGAACATCCATATATCCATCCCAAAAAGGATAAATATTTTTTAATAGGACTTATCTCTAATGTTTTACCAAAAGTAGAAGCTCTCACACCTAGCGAATAAAAACAATTTCCTATGCCCTTTGCACTTTCTTTTTTATAATTTAAAACTTTGCCATTAAGTAAATGTTCTAATATATCATGTATATTCTCAGACAAAAACTTATTCATATCGTCTAATGCTCTTACGGTTTCTTTCTGATTCAATCCACTATTTAAATTCCATACATTTTCAATATTGAAATCATTATAAAAAATATCGTTTTGTATATCAAATTCTTTTGTATAAATACTATACATACTTTTATTATCTTTTAGTTTAAATTTAATTCTATTATCCGATAATATCTTACATATCCCATAACTAATACATATATCTTCTATATCATTAGCAGTTTTAATCACTTTGAATTCATATTCATTCATTAGGATACCTCCCAAACAAAACCATGACCACTAGCTGTATTCTCCCCAATTCCTACGTTATATAATAAATCTATTAGCTTTTTATTACCCCTTACCTTTAATGTTGCTTGATATGAGTTTAAATGATGGTCTTTATATTTAGTATATTTTTGTTTACTATTAAGTATTTCAACATTTAAATTCTCATTTATTTCTTCTTTATAAATTTCTTTATATTTATCTTTTACAATGTCTGAAATTCTCTTCATGACATATCCCATATCTTTTGATAAACATACTCTATCGTTTTCTTTTTGATTTACTATGAAATTACTTTTAAAAATATATTCCTTTTTAGTTTCTAAGCTATTTTTCATTGGTTCTATGTTTGTGATACTAATAACTCTATCACCTACTCTAACCATTTGATTAAACATAATACAATTTATAAAATCTTTAATTAACTCGTCTTGCCCAGATACATAAAAATGAACTTTATTATCACTTATGTATAAATTTGAAAATGTAAATAATCTTTTGAATCTTTTCTTTTCGTGTATATAATTTGCTCTTTCTGTACTAATATTTGTTAATATCATACTGTACATTTCATGGTTATAATTTGTCTTTATTGATGATTGACCTTCTATTATTGTTCCTTGAAGGTTTATTCTCATAAATGCCATCTCCTTATTGTTTTAATTAATTACCTTGTCTACATTTACTATTATATTCCTATGTTTTAAACTTGTCAACTGTTATTCTAATATATTATTAAGTTTTTTATTAAAAAAGGGAAGCCTTATTATAGAACTTCCCAATTACTATTTACTCTACAAAGTAGACTTCCTTCTCTTCCAGTCAAATATAGGCTCTTTCTTAATTCCACTAATATGCTTCATTAAATCCTTATATGATTGTTTGTCATCTTTAAATAAACTTTCTCTAGACTTTTCAACTTCTTTATTGTAATTATTTTTAGATTCTGTGAGTTTATCATTTGTGTCAGCTTGTCTACTAAATCTTTTATCTAATTTATTAAGTTTATATTCCAATATATTAATTACTTTGTTATCCAATAGTTTAAACCTCCCTTAAAAATTAATTTATTTTCTGACAAATCTATCTTTTTCTACTCCTACAACACCTTCATTTGCTTGATTTCTAATATCTAAGAAAGCATCACTTCTACCTAATGTATAGCAGTAATTTAATTTTTCAATAAGTTTATCTCTTATATCAAATATAGTACAATCTTTATCAGAATAATAAAAATAATCATTTAGTATTTGTTCGGTTATGAAAAATCCAATACTATTTTCCTTGTCTTGTTCTATGTATCTTTTATCTATTGGAGCTTTATCTCTTTTAACTAATAACATAAAATAAAATAATTTTTCTTTTATTTGTTCTTCATATTCTTCTATAGGAAGTGAAGAAACATTACCTCCAAATAAATATTGTTTTGGATGATTATATTTGTCTAGTTTTTCATAGTCTAATAACTTTATCTTTTCTCCTCCAATGTATTCATATGAGTCATTGTATTCAATTGTATATCTAGGACTTGGAAACATTCTTTCTATTAGGCTAATGTTATTCCCTACTATTTCATTAAAAACTCTTATTTTCTCTTGTCTTTCTAACTCTTCCATATTATATTTCTCCTCTATTATTTATTCTAATTTATTAACTCTTGTTAAAATAGCCATTTTAAACTTATATTATTTTAATTTATTACTATATCAACTTACAATTTTATGAATTTTAAAATCAGAAATACAATTACAATTAGTATAGCCATACATATATTTATTTTGAAATTCTATTTTTTCATAATTATATTCTAAAATATGTTTTATCCTATCATAATCATCTATTGGTTCAGTATTATCTTTTTCATATATCCAACAATCTTTTAATATACCTGAATCTCCTAATAATCTAATATCTACAACCCAATAGATTTTTAATTGTTCATCTACATATTTTCCTATTACTTTATTACTCATATAAAAAATATCTCCTTTAATTTATTTCTTTACTACTTAAAAATTGTAATACTGCCATTATTCTAGACCTTCCTATCTCTTTTAATTTTCCATCTAAAAATGTTCTATTTCCATTTTGTCTAACTTCTAAGTTATCTAATTCTTTAATAATCTCTACTAACTCTTTTAATAATTCAGTATTACATGTTTCACTTATGTATTTATATAATTTACTTTTATCATTTATTAATTCTAAACTTCCTGTCATAATATCTCTAATATCATTCATATCTAACTCTATTATATTTTGAAAATTCTTTGCTATTAGATGGTCTATTAATCCCTTACCGATATTCATATTAGAAGTCATAATTGCATTGTGTTTATATGGTTTTAACTCATTAATCAAAACATCAGCTACTTCATTTAATTTTAAAGTTTGAGGAATATTTATAACTTTAATAATCTTTCTACCCTCATCTGTAATCTTAAATAATATTCCATAATTAGTACCTTCTCTACCCATATCAATAGAAATTACATAACTTTCATCAATTTCTTCTTGTATGTTTATTTTTCTTAATCTTAAATAAGATGGATTATCGCATACTGCAACTCTATTATTTGTTGCGTTATCTATTGGAGTTACCAATGTTATAACTAGTCTTCCATCCATTTCTCCTTTCTGAATATCTGTTATAGCTAAATTATCAATATCCTTTAACTTCAACATCTTTCCAAAATCACCTAAATTAAAATAAACCTTTGCCATTCCTAAACTTGTACTATTCATTACTATCATCCTTTCTTTCACTGCTCTTGCAGTCATCCTTATATTTATAATCCACATAGTTTAATACTTGTGAACTAATTCTAAAATGCCATATAGACACCCTTGAATTACCTCACAAGGAGGTTTCATCTTTTGTTATTAGTTCAATTTATCTTTCAATTAGCATTAATAATTTAATATAGTCATCAATTATTTGTTGACTATATTTATATTTTATAGAATACTCACTCTCACTATCACAACTAATAAAACTAACTTTAATATTCTTTGATTTTTCAGTAAATTTGTTTATCATATCAATTATAAAATTTTTAATATCATCATTAATTTCAGTTAATTTTATAATATTTTCATTTGATTCCTGAACTCCATTAATAACAATGTCATATTTATCATTTTCAATAATTCTAGTCTTACTTATTTTATTTGTTCTAAGTATTTCTATTGATGTTCTTACAGAAGCTATAAATACATTATTAAAATTGCGATAATTTCTTACATCATTTAAATCATATAAATTTAATAATATTTCTATTTGCTTTTTAATTGCCTCCTCTTTAGTCTCAATTAATTTAATTATTTCTTGATTTTTTAACATTACATTTTCTCCTTTGATGCTTGGTCATCACCCATATATTTATAATCTATTATGTATATAGTTTATAAACTAATTCTAAGATACTATTTAATATTCTCTTATTAATCTATAAGTAGACTTTTATTATCTATTTCCAGTACGCTTTAAAGAGTAGGCTGATTGGTACTCAGCATTACTCCTGAATTTAAATTTTGCACTATTTAAATTCTATGGGGGAGGTATTGAACTTTGTAGATTAGAGTATTTCTACTCTTTAAAGCGTACTGAATTTAATTTATTATTTAATTATTTTCTGTTTGCCAAACTTGTCCATTAAATTTTAACATTAGTGGATTAGGTTGCTTACATTTACCTACTGACCAGTTAATTTCTACAGTATTTTCATCTATGTAGATTGGTTCTTCTAATTTAATTTTTACTGATATAGAATTGTTCACTTATTTCACCTCCTTAATTTCTTTAATGTCTAACTCTTTACACAAATTATCATATTCTTCTTGAGTTATTTTTTACCTTTATATAATGCTACATAACCTTCGTCTGAGTCTATATTTAATTTAGAGCCATCTTCAAACAATGTAAAACAACACATAATTTTCACCTCCTTTAACTATTACTTTAATATATTTCATAGTTACAATTATTATATTACT
>Ga0302271_10000730_pt1 | contig 32324 bp, 14 predicted proteins | sample III_Bog_N1_1_FD_198767 | JGI IMG/M metagenome (GOLD analysis project Ga0302271, IMG submission 198767) | Peat permafrost microbial communities from Stordalen Mire near Abisko, Sweden - III_Bog_N1_1 | ecosystem: Environmental > Terrestrial > Soil > Wetlands > Peat | place: Sweden: Abisko... | reverse complement strand
CATTAGATAATTATCTACTTCGAGGGATGCTTGATATTATTCTCGAATAAGCGAATGTTGTCATCGATGATAATAATAAAGCATTGATTGATATTCAGAACACTCTCCAGCAAAGCAGAGCTCTCAACTCCTGACATACAGACAATAATTATTGTTATTTAGTCCCAATTAATTATGGTAATAAATGAGGAAATGGAGTCACTGATTCGACTCTTTAGTTTAGATGATCATAAGCAGCAGAGATAACAATACATTTATTTATCTAGCTAGCATGAATAAACATTCCATAAGCAGGCAAAGTCAAAGAAAAGCTTCTTTTTCTTTTATTCTAATTCTTTTAATTTTCTTAATGCCTTCTTTTTGTGTTGTTCTTGTTGTTATTTTCAATCTATCATTTGCAACCTTTTCTGGTAACTTTAAACATGATCCACATATTTCATTTGTTCAATACTTTAATGACAACTGAATGATTGACTTGACATGAAGGGCTGAGACAGGTATTCGCAATCGTTTTGGATTTTAAGGCATGTTAATATGTTTATTTGCAGTTGAATTTTAAACGTGCAATTACATAGTTTATCTTATTTTAAAAGAAGGATGGAATTTTTTAATAATAATAAAACACTCCAAAAATAGATGCTATTAGAGGCTGATTAGCTTGACTAATCAAAGAGAGAAGGTTGAACATAAAAAACCACATAATTATCAATAAAGCATATTGCTCCCGTTTGAATCAACACATGCTTGAAATCTTTATTCAAGTTAATAATAACAATATTCTATTCCTTTCTTTTATTTTAATACCAATAAATCAATTTTGGATTCAGCTTTTTATTAGTTCTTTTACTTTTTTTTGTTGGATTTTTTTTTGCTGAAACAATTAATTCTTTCCCTCAAAAAATGCCTTTTTGTTGAACTTTCTAATATGGGTTTTTCTAAAATATGCTTATTCCACCTCATCAATCAATTTATTAATCTTCCTTAATTGTGCATTTACCTATTATTTTTAGGATAAACAACAGGTTATATTTTGAGGGATTATCTTTTAGATAATATTTGAATCACCCAATTATTACTAATTATTTTTTGCACCCAAAGAATCAAGCCTATTCTAAGAATTAGATAGAAAAATGAACTGTTGCTATTTTCCAGAAGAAGCTCTTTTTTAATTTGTATGTATTCTTTCAATCGCTGAAATTAAGCTGAACAATGTTAAGGGCAAGAATCCTGTCTCAATATTTTTTAAGACAGAGTTTCAATTAATAAAATTCAATAAATATTGGTTTTCGGACCAAGATATAATTAATAGCTTGTCAGCCACATACCAACATATTATTCCACTTGCTATCTCAGCAATAACAAATAATCATTTTCAAACTCTGTTTTTTTCCAGAAATTGATACAAAAATAATCGAGTGCAACAACAACAATAACAACAAAATAATAAATTCTTGCATTTTATTATCTTTCAAAGGTTTCATTTAGCACATTCTAATCTAATTAAAAGATTGGAAAAGTATTAAACCATTAACAGTAACTATTTTAAATTGTGTCCTAGTCGATTTAAAAGACAACAAGCAAACACGAGGACAATCAATTCTTAAAACATAGATTTCACTTTTCCATTCAAGAATCACTCATAACTGGTTCTTCGCTGGGTTTTGGAAGGGAAGTTCCCAGCATCATAGAAATATTGATTAAAGCTGACCTGAACTTGGCTTAGAAAATGATATTTTTATCGAATCCCACAATTTACAATACATTGCTAGAAAATGACTGAGAAGCAATACCCTTAACCATCTTATAAAGAAATTTAATAGTACGATCTTTCTCAGATGATATTTCGTAGTCCATTTTGAATTGCTGCATCTGCTCCGCTGCTTCATCACACTGCTCGAGTAAATTACTGGAGTGCGTCGAAAATAAGCAGCATGACCTATTAACATTTATAATGTGCTTCAACACGCCGCTAGCAAGACTCACACCATCAAATGTAGATGTTCCTTTTATAAAAAAAAATAATTAATACTGCATTCATAAATAGATTAAAAGGTGGAATTCCCTCTTTACCTCTTCCTAGTTCATCGATGATAATTAGAGATTAAGGCGTAGCGTTTTTAACAATTTGAAGTGTTTCTTCAAGCTCAACATAGAAGGTGCTTTTCCCTGCAGCGATGAAATCTTTCATTCCAATTCGAGTGAATATCCTATCGAAAGGAACGAATTGCATTTTCTCGCAAGGCACGTAGCATCCTAATTATGCAATTATCACCAGAATACTAGTTGTCCTAAGCACAGTGGATTTTCCGCCCATATTAGGTCCTGTTATTAATTGCACTCTTTTGTATGTTTCATCGTTCTCATCGTCTTCTTCTTCATTTCGATTATGATCAAGTTTTGTGTTTAATATAACTGTGTTTGGTATGAATTCTTTGTTTAACGCAATACAAGGATGCTTTCCATTGATTATTATCAGGTGATTAGTTGTTCCTATGGGAGGTAAATCTTCAATTAAAGGCCGAGTCATTTTCCCTAGCTTTTTTGTCATTGTTGGATGGAAGGACACTTAGGAAAACGATATGAGACAATCGATTTCAGCGAGTAAATTTATCATTTAGTTCCAAATATCCCGATGTTTGAAGAATTGCTCAAAAAGGACACAAGTAAAATCAGCTAATTATTGCCTTAGCTGATCTTGCAGAAGGAGATGATGATCTATGAGCTTCTTGAGATGTGGTGTATGGAATCGCTAGGAAGTCTTAGTTACTGAAGTCAAATCAAATTCTTTAGGCTTGATCTTGTTTTTAATGAGTTCATTTGGGATTTCCAGCTAATAGGGAGCTTTGCTATGTGAATACTAGATTCTCTCATCTCCATCGAATTATTCGCGAATCTTCTCTAAGTATGTATCGAGTTCATTATCACTTTGCTCGATTTCTGCAATTTTAGCATCATACCCAGCAGATACTCCAATAACAGGTGTAGGTATGTGTTTTTTACTCCCAATCCACATTATCTTTGATTAAATGTATTTGATCGTCTTCAAGCATTTAGAATGCAAGGTTTCCTGTTAGTTATTGTTTAATTGATTATTGTTTTATTCATTGTTCGTCGATTTTGTCTCTTGTTAAGAGCATCCAACGAGCATTTTCAATCTATCGCTTTTGAATACGGCACCGCATGTAGCTAGCGTTTCTTTCATGGAATTCAAGATTCCACTCAAATCACCAAAAAATTACTTAAGCTCCCTCAATCTCTGCTGCGAGACATCTTCAAAATACACTCCTCTATGATTGAATAACAATTATTAGTTAAAATAATGAAATTAGAATGTAATTATTTTCTAAATTAACAACGCAAATAAATCAATCTGCTGGATATTCTTTTTGTTTTACCTGCTTTTGTTCTTAACCCGATACGAGAATAATCTCGAAAGGATGTTCTCAAGATCAGATAACTTCGATAGATGCTCTCTGAAAGCATCTCGCATGTCCTTTGCTGCCTCCAGATCCTCGATAATATTTAATCTATCTTCGATTTGAGATTTCTTAAATAACGGAGAACTCACCCATAATCTCATTAGTCTCTCACCAAACGGAGTCACTGTTCTGTCTAATAATCGTAGTAAGGAGTATTCTTTGAGTAATTCATTGGAAGAAGGTGATCCATATCCAACTTCAATTATATCTAAGTTAGCAAGGGTAGCGCCATCAAGTATTAAGCGCTTTAAGCCATCGCTGGGATTATTCTGACTATTTTTTAATTGTTGGCTATTGTTTTCTCTAATGAAAAAGAAACAAGAAAACCAATAACAAATCAATAATTTTTTCATAAAACAAATGTTTGAAAAACTTCTTACTACCCAAATTCAACTTTGAGTGTAGTTTATACATCATAATCAGATATTTCCTGAGAATGAATGTGGTCAAGCTAGACGTAGTTGGCAATCGGGATGGTCTGATCATATAAGAGATTATCTTTGAGATAAGCAATAAGTGCACTCAATGCAGAATAAACTAACGAATAATGTGGATCAACTTCAAATTAAGAATATTTTTTCAGCACATGTGGCCAATTATTCTGAGTTTTATCAAGTTCCCCAAAAATTTCAGTGAAATGATTGAAAGCTATGTTTGGTTTCCAAAGTGCAGCATTATTGAGTTGAGATGTCAAAGGCTTAGTCGGCAGCTAGGAAATGAGTCGTAAAGATTCAATATCCGTAGATATTTTATGATAAAGAATCTCTTGAGGACGATAGAGGTAGATGACTTTTTAGAATGTCGATAATATGTGGTCGTCTTAAAAAGAAGAAAGGATAATTTTCCCAGTTAGCGAGTCGAGAATAGCTAACCCAAAGATTGTGGTCTTGTTGTTTTACTGTTATTACAGTTTTTGATGTCTTATGGCTTTTTATGCGTCTTCTTGGTTTTATTCTTCTTATTTCTTTAATTTTTCTGATTCTTCGTTTTCTTCAGGTTTTTCAAGGATATCATCGGACATAGTTGTTTACTTTACCTCCATCTCCATAGGATTATCAGAAGGATCATGATCTTATTCATCGTCACCACTTTCAGATTCATCTAATTCTATTCTCTTTGCATTCATTTAATTCCCATGACTTGAATCCTAGTCACTACTGTCAATCTCCAGGGTTTCTTTGCTGCTCATGATCTAATCAGTTACAATTACCATCAGATATTAAGAAGTTGTAAGTTGTATGTTTTTAGCTCTTGCAAGTTAAAGTGCAGCTGTTCCTTTAGTGTAAACTGCGACTACATCTCTTTTCATTAATTTATCAGCTGCAGTCATTTTCATGTTTGGATTTTGTTTCTTCTCTAGAGCTATTCTCTCTTGTTGCTGTTTCACTGTTTCTAGCTAATCCATAAGTACGACTTTTAAATTGTTATCCGTTAGTATCCTTAAATATCCAAAGAGAATCTCCTCAGGGAATCCTATTTTATGTTTTCTGGTGTATTTGGGGTTCAGTAACTGCCTGCAGATATTCCCATCTTCGAAGAACGCTTCATAGAATCTACCAAGTTTAACGAGCACAATCTTGTCGAAATGGTGCTTTTTTACTCGCCAATATGCACGCATAAATGGTTTCTGAGCTGCCATCTGCTCTTCAGTTATCAGGAGAGTTGTTTTATCGTAGTTAAAATCTGAAGGAGAGTTTCCATTGGAATCTTTTATGTTTTCCTTCAGAAGAAATTCCGGGATACTCTCTGCATGAATTGATACTCCCTTTCGTGTTTTATGAGTTAATTGCTTTTTGGGGTCTTCTTTATTTTATTTCTCAAATTTGTTAGGAATTTCATCTAAACTGCTAGACGACGATAAAGAAGCTATGGATCCACTTTCGTTACCTTCGTTAGTCTCTTAGGGTACACATATCTCCTCAGTAAAGACATTTCTAAGGATTCGTTAATGTTCTTAGGAGAATTAAGAATCCAACTCCAGATCTTCATTTTCGTTAGGCTTAGAGGCTCCTTGAGGATCAATTCTTTTTCTAAGTAAAACTTTTTATCTTGTTATTGTTTTACTTTTCGATTTCGATCCTACTTCCTTTTCTTCTTCCTATTCTTCTTCAATTTCACTACTCATTTATTAATCATCATCTTTCCGTTGATATTTATTTTTGTTGTCACCAACTGTATCCTCCTCCTCAACTTCTTCCTCTTCGTCTTCAATTAGTCTCTATCATTTAAAAACAGTGAAAATATTCCTTCTACCAAATAGAAACATCCACAAAAGATCAAATTTAATTGAAAAATTTCAAAAATCTAAAATCTAATGAGTCTTTACCTTTTTCTTCTTTACAACATCTTTTTTCTTAATCTTAGAGTCTTATTAGTCATTTTTAACCAAAGTATCTTGACTAGATAGCACTGGTTTCATATGAAACCGTTTGATGATTGAGAAAATATTTTCATTTTCAAAATCAATCGAATTTTGATTCTCAACAGACACATTTTACTCAATATCCTCATCGTCTCCGAACATTTCTTTGAAAATATCTTGGCTTTGAGTGCTTGCATAACAGCTGTTAGTATCTTCTTTTCCTGTAGATTGCGAGAGATTTTTGCATTTCTTGGTACTTTTAATAATTTATTTCTTGCTGTTTTTTGAGATATCACCATCATCATCATTAGCGATGAGAATGCTTTTATTATCATCTTCAACCTCTTTATTTTCACCATCATAATCATGTTCTGTGATTTTTTGTGTTTTTTACTTTTTATTTCTCTTCTTTGCTGGTAACTTTGGAGCTTGCTCAATAGATTATTTAAGAATCAATTCGACTTTTTTCTTTTGCGCAGAAGACATCTTTTTGGGGATTTCTTCCCCCAAAATGTCTTTATTTTTCTTGCCCATCACAATAATACAAAAGATTGGTACTATTCGTTTCCTGATTATTTGATTTCTTAGGGTTTTAGCGAACTTTAATCCCAATATGTTCCTTATCAAAGAGGAGTTAATAATATCTCTTAACAACAATGAATTCCCTCCTTTTCAGCTCATTTTTAAACTGTTCATCTTCTATTTGCAGAAATGAACAGAAAAATCTTATTGAAAAATAGGACAACATTGTTTGTTTTTTTTTCAAAAATAATTAAAGATACATAACTTTGAATTGGAGAAAATATTAATTTCATTTTTTTAGTTTAGGTGATCAATAGTTAGCTATTTTAATAAAAAAGAAAATTTATTGAGAAAGAATAAATAAACTTAAATGAAAATGATTTGATCTTTTATTTAGTGTGTTTTTTTCCCACAAAAGGCTTGCCAGTATCATATATTCAAAAATTTTTAAGGCTATTTACTTAATTCTCATAGATTTAATGCAAATGCAATATTAAGTTACCAATATGAGCTGTGACTACTTTACTTACAAACACATAAGTAATTGTATTTCTTTTATTCAAATAGCATACAAATAATTATTTATTTAGTTTGTATCTTCACTTCAAAAGAGGTTTGGTCTTATTTTTCTACGAATGATGTTTTTATCTGAAATAAAACAATCAATACATCAATTAAACATAGTTCTTAATATTGTATTGATCAGTAACTATGGATTTGCTTAGCTCTTAAGGACCTGATGAAAAAGTAGGAACATCCGACAATTAAGGTTTATCAACTGCTTCTTCAGTAATCGATGCTGTGTTGACAGAAGAGATATTTAAATAAAAATGCAAAACGCATCCTCGAATTCCTTGTGACATGCTCTACCTCAAGAGCGGTGTTGAAAATCATAGAATTTGCATTCTCTGCGTTTAGGAAAATAACATTCCAAATACATAAATTCTATCTTTGCATTAGCTCTTGTAAGAAACAGATGATACGTTCATGTTGACTTACCCAGTACTTTCAGACTAGTCCATTGGATTTAAAATAAAACCTCGAATAGGATGTGTTGAGAAAATCCTCAGTGAAATTGATGCTTTTTTCAATGAATTAAGTAAAGAAATAGAAACCAGCATCTTGAAAATGAAAGCAGATGCAAAGACAAAGCTGTCTTCGTTTGCTTAAATCTACACTGAGACTATTTAGAGCTACAAAGAGGCTGGTTAAGTGCAATAACTCAAGGAACTAGTTTAGTCTCAAAGCAGTGATTCCTAAAAGAAGCTTCATGATTTTCTTGAAGATCACTGCTCTAAATCAGTAGAGAATACAGCAGAGATAAATAAAAAGATCTAAGAACTTATTTCCATGCATTCTTTGTTTTCTCTTAATAAACCAAATAATATGAAATCCATAATCTCTGAGTGTTTATCTCAAGTAGATTTCTTTGTCGGTGACAAAACACTTTTTGATTCCAAAGAGTTTCTAAAGAGAACAAATGAACATTCGTTATTAAAAGAGCTTGAAGTAGTCCCCAATGGAATGAATGTAGATTTACCTACAAAAATGAACATTTCTAAATGTGAAAAAACAGGATAGTTTTTAGCAACTTTTGAAGGTACAGGAAAGAATTCTCAATGCTTTGTTAACTTTCCACTTTGCAAAGAGGATAAATACATCATTAGAATCGAAATGAATCAAAATACAAATGAATGTAATGCTTCATTCTCCTTTTTTCTAGTCGCTGATAACTTAAAATAAGAGGAATATAAGTCTGACAATCGAATTATCTACAATGAGGGTTATGGTGGATCAGTAACCAAGATCTTTAGAGGTGATTAGTTTCATTGGGGGTGGTCAAAAAAAATTAAAAGAAAGAGGATAGAGTTTAGAATTCATTTAGCAGAAAAATTATTTAGAGTTGCAAGTTATCCAACTTACAAGTAAATATCAGATCTAAAGGACCCTTCCCTTATTAAAGACGATGAAATCTATTTCTTTGGTATTTGTCTTGGATATCCTTCAGATCAAGTTCGCTTCCTCGAGATAGCTAAAGTTAAGAACTTTGATGATGAAATCTATTGAATAGAAAAGGAGGGAATGTGTGATTTCATTGAATAAGAAAATTAGAACTATTAATTTATGAATCTATTCGAATATTTAATAATATCATTAAACTCCAATAATAATCACAATTTTAAAAAATATTGATTAAAAATAACTTTGGTGTAAATCTCTAAACATCTAGATAACAATTAAATAAAAAGTAAATTTACATGCTCTTGTCCCTGCTTTTTTTAGATTTTTTTTTTCCAACTTTATTTCAAATATTTTTCTGCCTCAAACAAGATTTTCAACACAAAATGAGAAAATTATTTTTTTACTTAAATAAAAGACATATTAATAAAAGATTACTTTGTTTAGATCTTCACATCAAAAGGAGATTAGGTTTATATTAAAGAACTAATATTAAAAGAATATCAAATAAACAATAAAATTCTTCAATTAAGCACAACGATTAAAAAATAGTTTTGATTTAGTAATTATGAATTTGATAAATTCTTCATAAGGACCTGAGGACAAATAGGGACTTTAAGATAATTAGGACGTGCCATCTGCTTCTAAAGTTATCAATGCTGCATTGATAGAAGAGCTATTGAACTAAAAATGTAAAACTCATCTACTTGATGCCTTGCGACATACTTTTTCTTAAGAGCGGCGTTTAAAATCATAAAATTTGTATTCTATGCGTTCAAGAGAATCATATTTCAACAACATAAATTATTTCTCTGCGCTAGTTGTTGGCAGAATCAGATGATGGGTTTTTGCTGATGTATCCAGTGCTTACTGATCCATCCATTGGATTTAAAATAAAACCTTTAATCGGATGCGTTGAGAAAATTATCAATGAAATTGATACTTTTTTCAATGAATTAAGTAAAGAAATAGATAGAAGCATAGAGAAAATGAAAGTAAATGCAAAATAAAAACTCTCTTAGTTTGCTTAGATCTACACTGAGACTATTTAGAGCTACAAAGAGGCTGGTTCAATCCACTAACTCAAGGAACAAGTCATATCTCAAAGCATAGACCCTTAAACAAACCTTCATACTTTTATTGAAAATCACTGCTCTAAATCAATAGAGAATACAGCAATCATCAATAAAAATGCTTAAGATCTCTTTTCCATGCACTCTCTCTTTTCATTGAGTAACCCAAATACTATGAAATCGAAAATATCTGAGTGTTTATCTCAAGTAGATTTCTTTGCTTGTTAAAAAAATCTTTTTGATTGTAAGGAGTTTATAATGAGAAAAAATGAGTCTTCATTACTGTAAGAGCTAGAAGTAGTCCCCAATAGCATAAATGCAGATTTACCTACCAAAATGAGCATTTCTAAATGCGAAAAAACAGGATAGTTTTTAGCTACTTTTGAAGGTACAGGAATCAATGCTCAATGCTATATCAATTTCCCTCTTCACAAAGAGGAAAAATATATCATCAGAGTACAAATGATACAAAATTAAAATCAACACAATGCTCCATTCGCCTTTCTCCTACTACCTGACAACTTAAAATAAGAGGTTTATTCGTCTTAAATTGGAATTCAATACCATGAAGCAACAGGTGGGCTATTAACTAAAAATGTTAGAGGAAATTCAATTCATTGGGGAGGGAAGAGCATAATTGAAAAAAAGATAATAGAGTTTAGAATTCATCTTGAAGAAAAAGTGTTTAGAGTAGCTAGTTACCCAAGTTACTAGTCTATTTCTGAACTAAACGACAGTTCTCTTATTAAAGATGAAGATACTTATTTTTTTAGCATCTGTGTAGGGTGTCCTCAAGATTAAGTTCGGCTCCTTGAGATAGCTAGAGTTAATAACTTTGATAACAACATTTATTTGAAATGAATATGTTGACTAAATAAATGTATTAGAATTGAATAAAAGCAATAAAGAAATTAATAATTTCTCTCATATTAAAATAAATTGTGTTAATTCTTTTAAGTTAGATCCTATTTCGAAGGCAATAAATCGAATAAACTCATTTATGCATTTAAACAGATTCAATTAATACTTTTATTAAGGTAAAAATAAATAAATCTCCAAAGACATGTTTTCATTATTTTCAAGATAATCTGTAGTCAATTCTTGGCAGCTTATTTCAATTCAAAATATATTCCACAGTGATCTGACGGGGAGGTAATTTCTTGTTTGGGGGGCTGTTTTTGTGTGTACAAAGGAATCGAGTAATCTCCTATGATTTAAATCTTATGTGGAACCCAACGAGATGGCTATTTCATGAAAACTTTGTCGTATCTGATCCCTTAACTTAAATAAGCACCAGCTGGAAAAGTATTTCCTATTTAGTTTGGTTTCAGAATCTTCCAAATATCTTAATATTATTCCTAAATAAAAGACTCTTCTTGTTTGTATTCGCAATTTAAATCGCCCATGAATATGCTCTCATCAAACTAACTAAGTTCACTCTAAATCGTTTGAAGCTGCTATTGCCGATAGTTGATGTTCTTTGAATGGCTCTCCAGGTGTGTCGTGCCAAAAGCTAGCTTGGTATTGTTGATTGTTATCACCCCATAAAGAAGATTTCTTCCCATATTTGATGAAAACAATCTATCTCTAAATTGGCAGCAAGAATGTTTGGATAGTATCATAACATCGTAGTTCTCAATAGACGTATCCGACCAGTAGTAAACTGAGCAGAAATCTTTATCCTTGCTCATTAAGTCAATGAATCGTTATGTGACTTCTTGCAGGCAGATAAAATCAGGAGATAGTTTCTTGAACATCTTCATCAGCTCTACATGTCTTTCCTCGAAATTATGATTTTTAGACCACACGTTGTAGGAAATAAATGATAACGTATTTTGAGAGATGCTCCCTACCGTGTTGATTTGAGAGAAATCATTTTCACCTGAGCATTTGTAAGAAAATTTAGGAATAGCCTATGATTGATTTAGTAATTGAAAAGAAGATATCATTGAAAAGTATTAGTGGATTATTGTAAGGATTCAAAGAACTGTGTGTGCTTTGCGTTTTTACTTAATTTGATTTTAATCTATGAATTAATTGTTTTTAATTATTTTTCAAGTATGCAAATATTTTTCAAAGCTATTACTCAAGCTAATTTAAATACAACATACAATCCACAATGATCAGATGGGGCTGTAATCTCGTTTCGAGCTGCTTGCTTCTGCTAATAAAAAGGTATTTAGTAATTCCCAATAATATCTATTTAATGTGGCTTCCATGCAGATGGCTGCTTCATGAACAATTTATCATAGCGAATACCTTTATTTAAGTAATCCCCTGAAGGGTATGTATTCCCTGGAGTATTTTATTTTAGCACCTTCCATGTGTCTTGATATTAGCCAGAAATAAACTCTTCTTCTTTTTAATAGTCACAATTCATGTCTCCCATGAAGAGACTCTCATCGAATTGCTTGAGCTCATCTTAAATCGCAAATAGCTGCTGTTGTCGATAGTTTATATTATCTGGGAGACTTTCTAAATGAGTTGAACCAATAGCTATTTTCCTGTGATTTACAGTGATGATCCCATATAAGAGATTTCTACCCATGTTAGATTGAAAAACTCTACTTTTGAATTCACAGCAAGAGTGTTTAGATAGTATCATAACATTGTAGCTTTTGATTTACGTATCGGAGAAGTAATATGCATCACAGATATCTTTGTCTTTGCTCATTAAGTCAATGAATCGTTATGTGACTTCTTGCAGGCAAATGAAATCAGGAGACAGTTACTTGAACATCTTCATCAATTCAACATGGCGCTACTCGAAGTTATGCTGATCGAACCACACATTGTATGAGATAAACGATAAGGTAGTTTTATTGGATAAACTACCAGCTGTGTTGATTTGCTGATATGCATTCAGTCCTGTACATTTAAATGTGCCTTTGGGTATTGTTTGTTGAGATAAATTCATAATAAGCAGTAAATTGAATGGGGATGATATGTTGTTTGTTAAATGATTATTTGTGTCTATTAGTTAAAACGAGATAGCAGTTTCAGCTGCTTTTGTTTGCTAATCAAAATCGATTTGTACTAATTGAGGTTGTTTAATTGATTTACATTTCGAAATTGAAGGAGACAATGAAAATAAAAGCAAGAAGAGTTCTTTTGTTTGGGTTTGTTTACCATCACATTAAAATTAGAAATGCATTCCTATGAAAGATTGTAGTATTATTTCAACTCAACACAAATTGATTTCTGTTTTAGAAATATTATTATTTCTTTTTAAATATGAGTGCTTGCTTTGAATGATACTTAACAAAAAAACTCTGTAAAAATTTTTTATGCTAATTAAATGAACAATTTAGTTAAATTGAAGTTTTTTTTTTGCAGTAATGAGAAAAGCGAAGGAAAAAGGAAAATTAGCTGAAACAATTAATTATTAGTTACGATAATCAATTAAAATTGATTATTAAGAGTAAAATAGTTAAGTTGAACTATCGATAATAATAGAAGGAAAATATCAAAGAGAAACTCAAATACAAATAAACAAACAATAATGATCCTTTGAATTATATTGTCTGTGAATTTAGAAGTTATGAGAGAGTGTGAAGGTTAAGAATAGAGTGTATACGTGGGATGATAGACAATTAGGAAACGAATAGAAGGAAATCTATTTAATCAAAGATGAATTAATTCCTATGGGGGAGAGAGAGAAAGAGAGAAACAAGCACAAAGAGAGTCTTTAACAAATAGAAAGTAAAACTTAGAGTGAGAAAGCTACAAAAACAAGTAATTCCTTAAATAATTTCTAAAATCAAACAAGAAAGTCTTTTAAATAATTTTCCATTACTACGGTGATTTCACACACAAATGGTGCTGGCTGACTTGGGGTAGAAGATTAACAATGCGCTACAACGCTTGAACAAGGAGAAGGTGATCGATGAGGAAGTAGTCAATGCTGTGCTAAAGGATATTCAACTCGCATTGCTGCAGTCTGATGTGAATGCAAAATATGTCAAGAAACTCAAGGAAAACATCATTATGCAATTCAAAATGGAGCAGAATGAGTCAACTAATCTACGAAGAATTATCTAATAAGCTGTTGTGAAGGAACTCACGTAGATGCTCGAAGCAGAACGAAAACCATTCACACCAAAAAGAGGCAGATAGAATATTGTTATGTTCGTTGGTCTATAAGGTGCAGGAAAAACAACCACTTGTACGAAATATGCGTATTACTGGTAGAGAAAAGGTAAAATAAGAGAGAGAATTCATATGTTTTATGTTGAAATATCCTTGAAAAATGAGATAAATTAATTCAAATTTGTTTTGATTCACACAGGATGGCGAACAGCATTGATCTGCGCTGATACCTTTAGAGCAGGTGCATTTGATCAGCTGAAATAAAACGCTACGAAAGTCAGAGTGCCCTTCTACGGTAGTTATTCTGAGACTGACCCTGTGCAGATCGCAGAGGAAGGTGTGAAGTACTTCAAAAAAGAAAACTATGAGATGATCATTGTCGATACATCCGGTCGTCATAGCTAGGAAGCTGAGTTGTTCGATGAAATGAAACAAGTCTAAGCTGCTGTGAATCCTGATGAATGTATTTTCGTTATGGACGGTTCGATTGGTTAGGCTTGTTATGACTAAGCACAGGCATTTAGAAACGCAGTAAATGTTGGAAGTGTTATTATAACTAAGCTAGATGGTCACGCTAAGGGTGGTGGTGCTTTGAGTGCAGTTGCAGCGACAGAAAGTCCAATTATCTTCATAGGTACAGGAGAACATTTTGAAGATCTTGAACCATTCAACGCTCCTTCGTTCATAAAGAGACTCCTTGGGCTAGGTGATATCCAAGGGATTATCAGCACAGTCAGTGAAGCTATGAGTTCGGAGAGCTAAAGCAAGACGCTTTTGAACATCACTAAAGGTGAATTCTCGTTGAGAGATTTCTAAGGATAATTCTAGAGTATCTTGAAAATGGGTTCGATTAATCAGTTCATGAGTATGATTCCAGGATTAGGTAATGGAGTGCTGGACAAGAACAACGAAAAGGAATCGATTAAGAAAGTCAAGCGATTCCTTTGCATCATGGATAGTATGAACGATAAGGAACTTGATGGAGGTGTTTAGTTGAGTCCTTCGAGGATTGTGAGAGTTGCTAGAGGCAGCGGAACATCGATTGAAGATGTGAATTAGCTCTTAGAGGAGTACAAGAGATTATCGAAGGTGTTTGGTAAGCTAGGGAAGTCAAGTCTAGGTAAAGGAGCGGATATGTCGTAGATGATGAGGAATCCAGGGTAGATAACCTAGAAAATGGGTTAAGCACTTGATCCAAATATGATTAAAGGCATGGGTGGTATGGGAAATATCATGAATATGATGAAGGAAATGTCGAAGATGGATGGAATCGGTGATATCATGAAAGGACTGGGTGGTGGAAATATGGCAGAGATGATGAAGAATCTTGGAGGTAGCATCCCTGGGCTAGGTGGGCTCGGTGGTGGAGCTGCGCCTAAAAAAAGAAGATGAAGATGGTGGAAGATCAAAGTTACTTGGAGAGCAAACCCAAGAGGATTTGGAAGAGATAGCTTGAAGATTTTTTAACACATGTTTGACCATTTTTTTTATCTTTTTATATATGTGTGTTTGTGAGAGATAGTACACTTGAATACTGTTTTAGCTTAATGAACTGTTTAACTTCATATTTGTGAGTTTGAAACATTGAAATGAGAAAGAAAGAGAGGGTTAGATTATATTTCTTTATTTTTCATGGAAGTTGTATGAATCATCTGATTGGCATTGCAGTGATTTTTACTTATGAAGTATGGTTCTTTCTAGCTAAGTGGATACTACAAGGGTTCTCATTTTTGTAGTGTTGTGTTGCTGATAATTGTTAAGAAATTAATTTATTTTGATTTGATTTAGTTATTCCTATTGATTTTCATCATTTTTTATCAATTAAATAGTAATTAAACAATAATTCAAAAATATGCAGAGAATTAACTGGAAAAAAATAGAATGCATTTCATACTGATCACAAACAAACACAAGATCTTTTTGTAAATCTTCTGAAAAAATGATTTTTTACAATGACAGCCCTTGCTTGTCACCTCATTTTTAGTGAATTTATTAAGACTTCCCTGATGGCATGAGCTATCTGTGAGGCTATTAGCTTACACTGATATTATTGGGAATGTTGTTATTATTATTATTTGGAATGAGTTACTACTTGTTTTAATTATTGTTATTAATCTAATTCTCTTGATGACATGGATGTGTTAGTTACGCCGTATGCAGCTTGACTTCTGAGTGATACAGTTCATACTTTTTAATATGAAACTTCCTTAGTCTATCAGTGTATCTCTTCTACTCCAATGTGTGCTCACTGGAATGCTATTGCAACTCTTGATCAACGTTCTTGAGATCTTTGATGAACGTTGTAGCCATTATCGTTGGCTTATTGCCTTTCTCGTCTAGGATATCTTAGACTTTCGAATCGATCGCTTTCTTCAGCTTAGCTTGATTCTTGGTGTATTTAATTTTCTTGAGTTCCCATTTGTTGATTTCGTTCTGCAAGAAGCTGTCACTCAAGAAGGCTTGTGCTTCATGGGAGAGTTTACAGTTGATGTTAGGGATATTTGCCTTACTGTTGTTGTTGCTAAGGATGCTCACTCTTAGTTAAGTTGATTTCTTAGTTGTCACAGAAACTGCACTGGTGGGCTTCAGGATTGAAGGGTTATTATTATTGTTATTATCATTATTAACTTATTATCCTTTTGGTGATTGCTAGTCATTTGGATGGCTGCTATTGGGACGGTTTACAGATGGAGAAGATACTTCTTCATTGGAAGCTAATTATCGATTTAATTAAGAGCTATTTTTCTACAGCTATTGTAAAATTGGAGATATCCCAATGGGAGTATTATTATTATTTATCTCAGGCGAGCTTTTATCAGCATCAATAGAACTGGTACCTGCAGGCGGAGGAGGAGCTATTTCCTTCAAATTATCTGAATTGTTGTTGGAAATGGTATTATTATTATTCTCTTTCTGTTTATCTTCATTTCGAGTCAATTTACTTTAAGCTGCTTAATTCGATCCATTCTCTGAATATTTAATAGGGAGTAACAAGCTCTTTATGGATGAGAAATCATCCGCAGCGAGTATTTTCTTTCTGATTTCTTAGACGGAAGTTGTAGCCCTGTGAGGTTGATCATAAGGGAATCGCTTGCTAAGCGTAGAAAATGGTGATGAAGGAGGGTATAATGCATAGCACGGATTGAGCTATGAAGAAGGTTAGGGTGTATTTATCCGATTCGTTATGTGTGCTGATTGATTAGCCATTAACTTGCGATTTCCTTCCACTCGAAGTTGTTTCTGGATGACTTCACGGTGTTACAGGAAGAATGGAAGGATAGATTGTTAGCTCTCGTTCTTGAGACGATAGTCACGAGTCTTGTTCTATAAGCATTTCTTATTGAGTTTTGTTGAGGTAGTCACATTGCTGCTCTTTGGTGAAGCAGAACTTAGGTTGTTATTGATATTATTTTATGCTGGTTCTTGTTGCTTTACACTTGGGCTAAACTTAACACGCTCACTTACGGTCTCCACAACAGCTGCCATTTATAGAATTGCTATTTGTTTTTGTTATTTGTGAAGGATTTGCTTGATTTATTGTTGTGGTTTTTACGAGCTGAGAGTATTTGGATGATGATTATTATTATTCTTAAGATCTGTTGGTTTTGGGGGGATTGTTTCATTTACTTTTTTCCGCACTGGACTCTCTTTCTCTGACCCCTCCCCCTCTACTCTTCTAGCAATTATTATAATTTTGCTAGTCTCCTTTCGACAATTCTAGATTATTACCCACCAGTTTCAGATAAGGATATTACTTTGATTTATCTGCTTGATATTTTAATCAATTCGTGATCGATTTGGAATTTCAAGCTGCTGAGTTACTTTGAAATTTATATCAAAAGCTCTTTCAGCAATTAAAGCTTGGGAAGAAAAGATACTTTTTGATTTATTAGTATCTCAGGAGATTCTAAGACTAAAGAAAGATGGCTGCTTCTATGAGCTATGTGTAGAGATTTTCTTGCCTAACAAAATGAATAGCAGTCTTATTTATTTATTATTCTTCTTTCTAGAAATTCATTTACTTTTATGATAGAAATGATATTCCTTGGATTTGAGAAATATAGCATGAAAAAGTTAATTAAGTTAATGTTTCCGATTCGTCTCTTTTTTGTTTTTGATTTGTTATTCATTGATAGGTCCATACAAAAGACATACAATATGCAGATCACAAATGATACAAACTCATTAATCAATAATCATCACTCAAGTCAATAATATAAACTCGATCTGTTTCTCTTTACTCTGGAGGTCTTCTTCCTATTCTTCATTTGCTTTGTATTTCACATCCTTTTTATTCTAAAGATGTCTATGTTTTTGAATTGATATTATGGAGTTACAATTGAATTAAATGGCTATGAAAATGGAGGGTTCTCAAACAATATGCTTGATGTTAAAAAGATAATTTTAAAAACGAGAGATCTAGCGGTAGAATTGCATAAATGGATCAGATTAAGTGGCAGTTTACTTAGAAAATCATAAATGAGTGGGATATTGAGTGTGAGCAGAAATACAAAAATAATGGAGTTTGGTGATAATAAACTCAGCTGAAAAAATAGATCAATTTAGTAAGAAACCAAAGAAGAAGAATAATTAGTTACAAAAGAAGAAACATACACTCACACACATTGTCAAAGATACACTAGCGCTAAGAGCTATGGAAAAAGAGAGTGTTTAAGAAGGAACCAACTTGTTAGGGACTATTTCTGATCAGACAACGAAATATCAAAAAGCGCATCGTAGCACTAATGCCAGCAATAACTCTTACTTGACTTTATTAGAGATTTCACAATCACTTCAACAAGAAACGGAGGTACATTTTAGAGAATAGTTGGTGGATCAATACATACACAAAAAAAAGAAGAAAAGAATGGGAATAATAGGGTTGAGTTGAATCACAAACAAAGGCATCTTAAGATAAATAAAAAAGGATTTTAGGATGCTTGTTGTTGAGAGAATATTTTTGATAGAACTTTGAGTTTATCTGATCAAGAGAAAATTAATTAATTTTATAACTATTTTGGATATTTACCACAGCGCGTGAAGAAGAAATGCTAGGAGAATTAAAAGAAAATAGGAGAATGGAGGAACCAAGCGGAGATTTAGTTTCATCTAACAGATGATGAAGATGAATAGCTTGACGAGCTATTTAAACCACTGAGATAACAACTCGAAAACCAATCAATACACAACGTAGATAAAACTGCTAATCAAATGTAAGATATCACTAATCTTTAAGATATTCTTGAGATGGAAATACTTGAATCTGCTCAAAGCTTGAATAGTTGGATTAGTAAAAGATTTCATCTTTGATTTAACATCTAGAATCAAGGGGACAAGAGTTGAAATAGACATCAATAGCTACAACAGCAGATATAACAATCACAACAATAGCTACAATCGTGATAATGCGACACAGAACAACTAAGGCAATGTCCAGAAGCTCTTGGAAGCTAAAATCTCTTACATCAATAACAAGCGAAAGTAACTTAGTTTTCTGTTAAGTTAAGAGCATTGAAAATATTGAATGCTTAAATATTCCAGATTGTTTATGAAAGGGTTAAAGATATTTATTTTAACAAGGACTCAATTTTGCTTTTGATGTTCGCTTGAATTTATCTTTCTTTCCTTTTTTTCACTCATTCTGCTATTGCTTTTCCCTTTAGGAACATATTCAACTCTGGCTAAGATTAAAATTCTTCCACGGTGTCGATTCCGATTGTTGATAATTCTTTTTCATCAACATCTGCTTCTTCATATCCTACATGTTTCTCAAGTCTTGAAAACATGCTCCTCCCTTTAGATAATAACAGAAAAATCCTTTAATACCCTTCAAATTCAATGAGAGTAGAGGATTAACTACTTCACTTAGCTTATGCAATTCCAAACCCTTTGTTATCTTCTGATGATATGCTCAAAGACTATCTTTTCAAGAAACTCAAGATCAACTCTGACTCTTCAGTGGCGAGATCTTCCTAAATAGCTGGGTTGCTAGTAAAGATCTCAAATTGAATTTTGCTAATCTAATAGATTTTGGTTATCTTTTTTGGAAGTCAGGAGATTTTCGAAAACTCAAGAAATCTAAAGCCACTCAGAATATTTTGTAGTCCTATGGGAGTGACTTCGATGACGCCAAGAAAGCCCAGATTCCAGATGACTAAGGTGTTCTCAGGGATCCTGGTGATATTCAAAATCAAGTATGCAAGTCCACAAAGAAATTATGTTAGTTTTGAATTAAAATCATTGTGCTTTTTTGCTTGGAAAAAGGGTGGATTAATCAGTTAAACTATGGATGAAAATAAACCAGAGAAGAGTGACTATGATGATTATTAGCATAGCAATATCAAACTTTAGCATCATAAATATTATGCTTCTTGGGAGGAAATTATGGAATCGATGAAGACTCCAAATGATAGGGATTTGCTAAAGAAGAAAAAGCGAGATAAGTTCAATAGAATGACACCAGAAGATTAAATCAAGTATCTTCAAAATCTCTTCAAACGAGCTTGGTAAATCGTTCTCAGAAGTCTACTTAAGACATACAAGTTGTGGTAGCAGTAACGAACAAAATTTTGTTAAACGTGAAAGAATCACTGTTCACTGTTTTGTTGTTGTACTTGAAATGTAACTTGATTTTTGTTTTTCTTCTGCAAAAAATAAAACAGACAGCGATTTGATGCTGAGTAAAATAGCAGAAAGTTTGCTCTTTTAAGCTCAAAGGAGGTGAGAAAGAAATATGGTAAAAGTTCGAAGACTCAGAAAGATTATGCACTTCGAGGGAAGAAATTACATAAGGAGATGATATGCTACTGGCGGAAACGAGAACGAGAATTAACGGAAATCAAGCGAAGAAAGGAGAAGCTCGATGCTGAGCTCAAACGAAGAGAAGAAGAAGAAAGGGAAGTGCAGCTGCAGAAAAAAAGACTTGAATTCTTGATGAGTTAATCTGAATTGTATGCACATTTTATGGCTAAAAAGCTAGGAATTGAGGTGGAAAAGATAGGAGAGAAAGAGGAAGAGAAAGAAGGGAAGCTAAAGTAAAATAAAGGTGAAAATCTATTAAACTAGCTCGAATTGAATTAGCATTAAGAGCAAGGATAGGTGTAACTTTTGGCTTAAGATGGAGGTTAGAATTCACTGAATATTGAGAATAATGTTGTTCTTGAGGGGAAGAACTAAGAGATGTTGGAGATTACCAATCAAGCAGCAGAAGGTGTGTCAGCAATCATCTATGAAAGGAGACAAGAGTTGCTTAAATTTGATCTTGAAACAGCACACGAGAGAGACAGAAGTAACTAAATTGCAAGAATTGCAAAAAATTATTTTGTTTAATAATAAAATGTCTTAATTTTATCACTCTCTTTCTTTCTTCTCTCTCACAAAACAGTTGGCAGCATTGACGACCGAATCATTTTGAAGCATCCAGGAGATTTATCCTCATTATCATCTTCAGTTCGTTTAGATTTTTCATCAGTTGAGCCTATCACTCAAAATAGTCTAGTTTACCCACCAGAGCACTTCAATGGGACTCTCAAGGAATACTAGTTAAAAGGACTGCGATGGCTTGATAATCTCTATGAACAAGGTATCAATGGGATATTAGCCGATGAAATGGGACTGGGTAAGACAATCTAAGCAATTGCCTTGATCACGCATATTGCAGGAACTAAAAACATCTGGGGACCATTTTTAGTCATTGCTCCGTCGTCTACGCTGTGTGAGGCTCAACAAACAACAACAAAACTTTTCTTTTAAAGCCATTTTGTTCTCTCTTTTTCAATCTAAATTTTTCGGTTTTTTTTCTTGAAATCCTCTTAGATAACTGGCAGTAAGAACTAAAGAGATTCTTTCCTGCTTTGAAGGTCCTACCATACTGGGGTTCCCTCAAGCAACGTATGGTCCTCAGGAAATACTTCAGCGGAAAGAATCTAGGGTTTAAAACATCGCCGTTTCATTTAGTTATCACCAGTTATTAACTCGTCGTCAGTGATGAGAAGATATTCTCTAAAATCAAATGGCAGTACATGATCTTAGACGAAGCCTAAGCGATCAAGAATATCAATTCCATGCGCTGGTAGATTCTGTTATCACTAGATTCCAGGAATAAATTACTTCTGACAGGCACACCAATATAAAATACCATGGCGGAGCTATGGGCGTTACTCCATTTCATCATGCCTAAGTTATTTGACTCCCATGAGTAATTTCAGGAATGGTTTAGCAAAGACATCGAAGCATCCAGCTAGAATAAGTCAGAGTTGAATCAGCATTAGCTGGAAAGGTTACATGGGATTCTGAAACCATTTATGCTACGACGAGTGAAAAAAGATGTAGAGCATGAGTTAAGTGCGAAGAGAGAGTTTTAGATTATGTGCACGATGACGAGTAGATAGCAAATGCTGTATGATGCTATCAAATCGAAACTCAAAGTTAGTGATCTCTTCCAAATGCTCGAGAATAAACAAAAGGTTAGAATAGATTTTTAAAGTTAAAATATCCCAGTTTTATGAAAAACTTTCTCTCTCCATTTACTCTCAACATAATCTTATTTCTCCCCTACTTTTAGGTCGACAGCCTGATGAATTTAGTTATGCAATTCCGTAAAGTCTGCAATCATCCAGAGCTCTTCGAGCGCAGACCATGCAGGAGCAGTTACATATTCTAGAATATCCTCCCTTACACTGGTCATATTCCTCCAAGACTTGGGGAGATCAAAGAAGTAATAAGCTACAATATCAACCCAATTCAGTACAGCATTCCAAGATTAGCCTACGATGAGGTTATCAGGAGAAGTAACGAAGACAGCAAACAAAATATTTGTACGAGATTGATTAACCTCATGGAAATCTCAACCATTCAAGAAGACTTATTGACAAATCCCTATTCGATATTCAGTTTTATTCGACTTCTTGATTTACCTGTTAATATCCTTGAAATCCTCTAATCCACTGATAGTTTCGTTATGCAAATAGTGTTGATGCATTGTCTGACGAAGATTCAAAGACTATTTCGATATTCATAAGTAAAAGATCAGTATTACAACAATTCCAAGGAGAAAGGTTCCAATAACAGAAGTAGCAGTAGTAATCTTTGGTGGAACAGCTCAATTCTCCATGGTTCTACATACGTTGAGACTCCAATCGGGTATTCTTCTACACACAACTTTGATATTGATGTGCTTTTTAAAAAAAACTCAAATGTCTAATAAATTTATCAGCTAATGTTCAGCAATTAGAGTAGCCTTAATAACCCATTTACTTAACTGCGATGTATCATCCCCAAAGTATCTGCTCCTCCAATCGATGTCATTTGCTCATCTGCTTCGTTTTAGATGTACAAGAAACAATAATAGTATCCTAAAATAGGCAAGTATTTCTTGCTAGGTTAAAATGCTGTAGTTGCATAAGAGATAGGATACTGCATAGGTACTCCAGCAATGTCTACTAATCTAGGCTCTTCACTCAGTGAGTTGAATGTAAAGGATAGAAGTTTCTTATGATTTATTTTACTTATGATCCATAAATCCAAATAGTATTTTTTTACAGATAATGAAAATTTTATTATTTGAGGAATATTGATATTGTTAACTTAATATCACAACAGCTAGCTAGTACTGGCTTATGGAACAACTGTCAGAGCTACGAGAGCATGTCCAATATAGAAGTAGTCGATTTCGCAAGTCTTGTTGCAGACAGTGCTAAACTCAAATATCTCGAGAAAGTAAAACAGAATGATTCGGGGAATGAGGGTATTCAGATGAAATATCCTTGAAAGGGATTGATTGATATGATAGCTGTCATTTTTATCTCTTTTTTTTTTTGGTAAATTTTTCTAAGTTATTGGCAGAGTTAAAGTCTAATGGTCATCGTGTATTGATTTTTTGCTAAATGACAAGAATGATAGATATCTTAGAGGATTTTATGGCTAGAAAGCGATATAAGTATTTTAGATTAGATGGATCAAGCAATATTTCTGACAGAAGAGATATGGTGAATGATTTCTAGACGAATGATAAGACTTTTGTTTTCTTATTGAGCACTCGTGCAGGTGGATTAGGTGTAACATTAACAGCAGCTGATGTGGTTATATTCTATGATAATGATTGGAATCCAACCATGGATGCTTAAGCGATGGATAGAGCACATAGAATAGGTGAGGAATGTGATTGAAGCGGTATTGTTATATTTATGGTTTTGTGTAGGTTAGAAAAAAGAAGTGTAGGTGTATCGATTGGTGATTAAGAATTCAGTAGAAGAGCGGATATTGAAACGAGCACACCAGAAGCAGACTGTGCAATCAACTGTCTATGCAGGCAGTGCATTGAAAGCGGATATATGGAAACCTCAAGATGTCTTAGAGTTGTTTATGGATGAAACAGAAATCAATGAGAAATAACATTAATAGTAAATGTTGTTAATATCATAAAGACTCCAAATTAATAATAATACTAGTAGTAATTGCACTGTGACTGGGGGTAGTAAAGTCCCTGATAAGCCATCACAAGGGGTACGATAAAGGAGTAAGAGAAATAGTTAATGGTTGTCTTTCATTTTTATGATAATTGTGATTTGAAAAAAGAAAACAAAAAGATAGTGTAAACAGATGGAAAGAGCAAACAGTAGCAAAGGAAAGGAAGAGTTATTTCTGGGAATAAGAGCAACATAATTAATAGATCTTGTGAGAGTATTTTATTAGAAGATGACAGTAGTGGAGGAGTGGATATTGATAGAATGGAGATAGAAAGGTAAAACAATGGAAAGAGCGGTTTTAGCAAATAAATATGGAGAAAATTGTGTTTTGTTTTTGTTGTGATACCATTTTTCCAGGGAATAATAGAATGGAGTAGAAGAGGAAGAATATGAGCTGAACGTGGAGGAAATCATGATAGAAGGAGATGTAGATAAAGAGGATTATGATTAATATCACGACAACGATGACAACGATGATTGAATAAACTAACATAAAACTCAAAGAGACAATAAGGATTTGCAATAATTTTAAAAAGATGTTTTTCAAGAATGTTTTTCAAGAATGTTTTCGAGGGTTTTATATGAGAAACAACAAATAGATAATGTAATAGACTATTGGGAAGGAACTTATTTAATTTAATAGAATACTAATTCTCTCTCTCTCTCAGAAGAACGACATATTAAACTATTTGATCTACGGCAGGAATTCTCCAAATACAATATCTGTATTTGTTTTGATGCTCTCCTAGCTAATTTCTCTAAGCCACAGCAGCAACGACTTCAAAATATCTTCATTTTTGAGTTTCCTTGACGATGGTGTTTTGTCAGCATGTGCGTTCAACAAATACTCCTAGAAATCAGGTAATGGCACATTCTAATCAGCTAGCAATAAGAAATGATTCGTAACTGTCGAAAGCAATACTCTAAATCCATATCTCTTTCTCTCAAGTTCTTTCATATCCTGTATGCGTTGTTTCTCCGATTTCTGCTTGTTAAAGAACTCATTAGCTCTCGCCAACGCACGGGAGTATTACTAGTCGTTATTCTAAGATTTATTTTCGCTAATCAGATGAGGTGCTACAATAGGGTTCATTTTAGTTATTTGCTTCTAACTATTTGAAGACATCACAGGGGATTTACTGATTGATGTTGTAGATAGCTTATTCGGGATGGTTAAATGAGAGGAAGAGGAGAATTATGCTTAAACTGAACTTCTTTTTAAGATCTACTGTTAGGATGATTGTTGCTTCGTAGGCGATGAAGGTAATATGTTGAGATTAGGAGTGATGTTATTGATTTCTTTGATGCTTGTGTTGTTATTCTATGATGGAATGCCAGTGTTACTGTTTATAATAGAACAAGAGCTATTGTTGTTCTTGATAGATGTATGATTGCCATTGGAAGGTTTAGATTTGGTAACTTGTACTTTATTCGTTCCTGTGTTGTTGGTATTCCCCCCTGCTATCTACGAATTCGATTTTAAACAATTTAAAGATACGTTATTACTCGCAGGTGACCTTACACTAGTTACAAGGGAGTTCCCAATGTTGTTATTCTTCGTTGATTGCATAACGGATATCGTAGTGCTGCTAGTATTGCTAATGAAATTCAAGCTAGGGAGATTATTCATAGATATTCTTTATTTAAATTCTACATTTTTATTGATGGGTTGCTTAATCGGTGGGGATTATAATACTGGGGATTAATCAGGTGGTGATTCTAATAAGAAATCAGTGTTGTTCAGGCGAGTGTATGCAGTCAGAAGAACAGCTCGAAAAGCGACTTTCAAATCGTCAGGGAGTTTAGCTGATTTGAAGGAATAATCCTATGGGATTGTGCTATCTAAGGGTGGTTAGATTGCATCGATGATGTCTTTCAGTAGTGTTAGTGTTAGCTTAGGTGGGGTTGTTGGCTGTTATAAAGCAGATGAAGATGAAGAAGATGCCTGCAGTTAGCTAAGATTGTTAGTTGTTGTATTAGCCGCTTTCATCTGTTACTCTTACTATTCTTACAGTTACTTGGCAATATTCTATTTTCTTTTATTTTCCGAAGCAATCGTTCCCTTTTCAACTCCACCCGATCTATCCGCTAATCTGTCCTTTTCTGCTTATTTCTCCCTGTTTATCTACTCAATTCTTTCTTTTTCTTTATCTTTTTCTGCTTATTTTTTTGCAATTTCTTCTTTTCTCTATTTCTCCCTTTTTTCCTTCCTATCTCGTTCTTCTTATTCTTCCACATCGAGAACTAAACTATTCGTTTATTATGTCATCGATTATACATTCTCTCCATTCGAACTACTCCCAATATTAGCTTCTAATTCTATCAATTGAATATCCTTCAAATGAACAAACAACACATCTGCTTTCTCCATCCATATCTGCATATCCGATTGCACAGATGCTTATATTCCTAAATACGATTTGGAGAATATAAACGACGACCAATTATCAATCCCAAAGAGATTATCACGCTCATCGAGAATCTTATTTAACCCTTGAAATTGCAGAAGTATCACACGAGATAGGAAATATAATATCAATGCGATTTCAGGGTCTTTGAATTCAGATTAAATATACTCATTTGGCTCAGCGAAGAGCTCATAAGTGTCCACGAGTAATGTTATACGATTTAGCATTTGATTGTAAGGCACTAACGCTTCCTCAGCTACCAAAGGACGGATCGTGTTTGTTGTCGTTGGCACCTTCACTGGATTGAAAGATTTCTTTACATCATCCAATCCCTCTTATCCTTCATCATCTTCTGAACTCCCTTCATCTTCTTCTGCATTTACTTAGCTAATAGTCATCTCCCCTTTATTAATCCCTTACATTTTACTTTTATGTAGTGACTCTGAGAAATCAAATAGCTTCAGTTTCATAACTGTTGGTGATCCATCTACTTATATACTATTCAGCGTTCTTAACAACGATCTCTTCGCTTCAGCTCCTTCTTTCTTCTCTGCTTTATCTAAATCAACACCCACAATCTATCCTTATTCTTTCATCTACTCTACTAAATCTTCCTTATCCATGTGACTGATTATAACTGGTAGTTACAGCAGTTCTTATAATGTCGCTCGTTTAGTTTAATCGATCACTATCATTCTCTGCAATAACTGCAAGGTATCTTCACTGATGACTTAGTGTCTGCTCTTGTGGATACGCTCATAGTTAAATTAAGGATCACAGAGTTTTCTGATTCTCTCCATCTATCCATGGATGGTACTATCGTAGAATGGGAAATCACCGAATAGCATAGCTAGCAGCATAACTCCTAGACTCCATATGTCCACTTGCTGATTCTACTCCGTGCCTTGTAAGACTTCCGGTGCCATGTATGCTGGTGTACCTGCTACAGTGTAGGTGTTGTTGGAAATGTTGTTATGTTATGCAGTGTTAGGTTGTGGTGTGTTTGGGGAAGTATTTGCTGCTGTACCTGAAGACTATTATCCATTTGATGCATTAGAACTGCTACTACTGTTGTTGTTACTGGCGAACAATCCTGCTTTGATTTCTTACATTTTCTACTACGTAGCTAGCCCGAAATCACCTATTTTCGGTGTATCACCTCCCTTCATCATGATATTCTACAACTTCACATCTCTGTGAATCAAGTTCGCTTTGTGTATCGCAGTGAATCCAAGGAGAACCTTGGTAAAAATCTGCAAAGCTAGTTTCTCTGGGATTGAATGATTTGGGAATTTTCTTGCAAAATCAGCTAACGATCCACCATCGCAAAGTTCGAGAACAATGCAAGGCTAGTCATTTTTATCGTAGAAGAGCTCGTAATACCTGACAACGTACTTGGAGCACACTGACATCAATGCGTCTAGCTCGTTCTTCATCATTTTCTTCATTCTGATGTTGTGGATCTGCTTAATTGCGTATTCGTATCCCTTATATGTTAGGCATTTATAGACAGTACCGAATGTACCCTAGCCAATCATCTTGACGACTTTGTACCTACCTAAGTATTCCACTTTTGTCCTGTCGAGATCTCGAACAATTACAGGTACTTCAGTGATCATTTTTCTTATCTTAAAAGCTGTGTCGCGCTGATGCTAATTGTAAAAAAGAGAAAGATTTAAATTGATTAATAAATCAAAATATACTGTCCACTTGTGCTTTTTAATGCTAAAACTCTCTAGCTCTCTCTGTTCTTTTTCTATTGCTTCTATTGAAATTACAGTGTGCTTAAGATTTAGAGAGAGAAAAAGGGAATCAGCCTTAAAACTCCCACTAATTATAACAATAATAATACACAATAATTGACCCTAAAAATAGCTTAGGGATTTCCAGAATTATTAGATAAATGGCAGTAAAAAAGAATGAACTCAAACAGCAGTTGATTCAAGGACACATTCAATTCCACTCATGGTAGTATCCCTGCTCTGTTTTCCTCCTCTTTTTGTTTGTTAATCTTTTAGTTATTTCTGATTTCTTACAGTTTCTAATTTTCCCTATCCTTATTTTTGTTAATCCTCAGGCAATTCATTATTTCTCAGTGTAACATGTTCAGTTTATGGAGGAAAATAAATCCACTTAAGCTAAATACAAGTAAAATCTATTTTTCATCCTAAAGATAAGTCTTTCTCAAAATATCAATCGAAAATCTCTAGGATATTTAGAAATAATAGGATATTCAGCTGCGAACTGTAACAAAGAGTAAGCGAACCAAAAAAGAGGGATGGCTAATAATTGATTTTTTGTAATTCAAGATTAATTAAAGATGCTAGGTACTACTCACTGGCTGGATGGGTTTGAAAGGATAATCAATGGAGGGAAGAGGGGATTTTGTTCTAGTGGAGAGACGAACAAGTTCAGTGGAAAATAGGTATTCCTAGGAATGTAAATAGGAATGAAGAAATGGACTTGATATTTTAACATGATAGGGATATGGATTGAGATTATTATGTGAGCAAAAACAATCAAAAATAAAACACATCAAATCAAATCAAATCAAGAAACACATCATTATTTTTGAGCATATTCAAATCAAGGCACGTGATAAGGTCAAGCAGCTTTATGGATAATAATAAGCTCGCTGATGTTTTTGATATGATAAGGTGTGCTTTGATAATTTAGTGATCTTTTCTCAATCCTTTGAATTTTCAATAAACACTGAAAGAAATAGAGAGGGAGAAAGAGATGAAATCAAATATTTCTAGACACACACATTAAGAATAACACACTTGAACAAAGAGAATGGTAGATAGACAGCATAGGCCAGGTGCAAAGACTGGTTCAGGTGGTCCAGCATCATCGTAAGATGCTAACATCGAGCACAGAGAGCGACTTCGAAAATTAGCCCTGGAGACCATTGACATAAAGAAAGACCCTTATTTCATGACAAACCATTTAGGCACATATGAATGTCGGTTATGCTTGACTTTGCACACCAATGAAGGCAGCTATCTCGCTCATACGCAAGGTAAAAAGCATCAAACGAATCTACAGCGCAGACAAATGAAAGAGCGTCAAGACTAAAATGTGCAAATGCAGAGCACGCAAACAAAGACCCTTGTGAAGAAGCGAACGATCAAAATCGGCCGACCAGGGTATAAGATCTTCAAGGTCGTTGATCCAACCACTGGGTAAAAGCAGATCACGTTTGAGTTAGACTTCGAGTAAATCGAAACGAATTGGAAGCCATTCTACAGGATCATGAGTCCATATGAATAGAAAGTTGAACCGACTGATAGAAACTATTAGTATGTGGTCTTTGCAGCGGAGCCATATGATAACATTGCGTTTAAAATACCAAATATCGAAATCGACATGGATTAGGATAAATTCAATGAAGAATGGGATAAAGACAAGAAGAAATATACCCTGCATTTGTCGTTCAAGCCCGAACGCATGCTTAGAAATGGGAATAATAATAATAATCCTCCAGCGTAGCCTCTGAGACAATAAACTTTTAGACAGTGAGAGATGAAAGAACTCGAGAGAAGGGGAGAACAATGGGTGATTTTTATCCTCCCCTCTCTCAATTAGTGTTTGTATCATTCCATTGATTTCTTCTTTTTGACAATTATTTGTTGCTTGGATTTTTGCATCCAATATTGAAAAGAAAAAGAGAGTTAAATATTTTCTTTAAAATCTTTCCTTTTTTAATAGTTAAATGGGATTCAATTCATTGATTTATTACTCAGGTTAATTTAAAAAGAAGAATAACTGCATGATGGTAGATAGTTTAATCTATTTTTTTATTAGAGATCAATTCCATTTTGTTTCAGCAACATTGTGAGCAAGATAACAAAAAATAGAGAGAGAGAGAGTTATTTTACAATCTATTACTGCCATCACCTCAAAGAGTCGGTATTTCTTGGTTAGTTTCTCTCTAAACCCCATTTATTAGTGCATTGGTTTAGGATAACTCAAAAATATCCCTTTTTTGCAACTAAGAATTATTAAGGGTTTGATCTTCGAGTATGTTGTTTCTCTTGAACACTCATTTTTGTAAGGAATTACAATTTAGAAAAATATTTGAGTTATTTGAATATGAATTGAATCTTCAGAATAGACTCCTAACTTAAGTAGGTTATCAATGAGCTATATCTCTTCTTCTTAATTGTTGTAATAACATTTTCTTGATTAATGATTCAAAGCAATGGAAAATGTAGAGAAATAGAAGTATTGAATCAGATAATCCTCATTACTGGTACTTTATAAATTTGCTTGCTCCCAATATTAATGTTTTTTCACTGAATAATGCATGAATTATTAGCTGAAGCAAGAATCATCTCTTCATGAGTTGTTTTCCCTTTAATTTAGAATTCTAGAATTAATTAATTCCTCATACTTCCCAATCTTTCCGATGAACAGCAAGACTCCATAGGAATCAATTGTTTTTTTCTTTCTTAGTGGATAATTTATTTGTTTTGAGATAAACAATGAAAAAAAAATCTTAAATTCCCTCCTTAAAATAAGCGGATATTCATCAATCTCAAAAAGAAGCCAAGATCATATTGAAACATCATTATTGTACTTTTTTGCTCTATTCTTTCCTTCCTTCTGCATCTCTTCAAGCTGGGTATTCCTGTTTCACATCGCATCGCTACATAGGCTGGGTTATATTTACATTTTCATCCTGAATAAAGCTATTTAAAACAAACTATTAAAATCACCTCTCCAAGGAGTGTTTAACATTTTTAATTTTTGAGTATTTTTACTGATCAAAATTTTTGAACAATACAGAATCATATTATTACAAAATGCAGTCATCCATTTTTTTAACGCTCCCTTAGGATTTAATCTTAAAAACTCAAGGAAGAATGAAGCATTTGCTTTTTCGGATAGATCCTAGCACTAACAAAGAAACAAATTGTGTTCCCGAAGTGATTTCCTCTTTCTAATGAATCTTCCAAAAAGAATCGCTTACGAATATAAAACCATGTTTTTACTTGATAAAAATATTCCTTGTTCAGAAAAATCTATTTTCAGGGGAAGTTGGTTAAGCACTGCATTGGAGTGACAGATTTACTAGTCGATTTCTCAGGTTGATTTATTTCTTTCCTGTCCTACTGTAATTTTTTTATTTTTTATAATCTGCCTTTGAAATCAAACGAGTACACTAAAACACACAGCCCCCTAGGATAAATTCCCATGCAGTAACTTTGTATTCTTTACCCTCTTTTTGGTAATCTCAAGTGAAAATTAATTAGTTTCTATGAATCAGCTGCTTCTCTTTTTTTTTGGCGAAGTAATAAATAGCTTTTTCCTTAATCTAAACCTTGATTCATCGTTACTCCGATATCATCTTGGTAATAAGTTATGAACAGTAGATATAAAATAAGCATCATTTTGCTAAGAGATTCAATTTTAAACCCGATTTCTAAACATTGATAAAATATCTTTGCAAAATACATAGAAAAATTTGTTTACAGTAAACAGAATAACAAAAACAATATCCCCCCTCCCTCTTTCACTGAATATTACTGTGGGAATATCTTAATTATTTACTAGAAGGAGATCGACATCAAGGATATTGTTGACGTAACTACCTCCACCAATCAATATTCAAATGTGTAACTTTGGTAAAACTTAGAATTCTTCGCTTTTTCCTCCAATAAAACAAAAAAGCAGGTTTTTCAGGGAATCTGGTTGATTTTTACTAAATAATTTACTTTTTTTAGTTAACACTGTAAGAATCTTAGATTCCCTAAGAACATCTTAAAAATCCAATAACTTATTGTTTTTTACATTTCTTCATGGTATTTTTCATAAACAGCATCTGTAATCTTTGTTATCTATCAGAATTATCATTTCAATATTCACTTTACTTCTCCTGATTTTTTGAACACATCATTATTTCAAACCATTCTTCTATTAAAACACTTGGTAATATCTACTTTTAAAAATACTGTGCAATT
>Ga0302271_10000729_pt1 | contig 32379 bp, 16 predicted proteins | sample III_Bog_N1_1_FD_198767 | JGI IMG/M metagenome (GOLD analysis project Ga0302271, IMG submission 198767) | Peat permafrost microbial communities from Stordalen Mire near Abisko, Sweden - III_Bog_N1_1 | ecosystem: Environmental > Terrestrial > Soil > Wetlands > Peat | place: Sweden: Abisko... | reverse complement strand
AGTTTTTTTTACTGGGAATTGAATTCAGTGGTCCAGTTGTCACCTTGAACTCCTAAATTGAAGTTTGATCCTCTGTCTTAATTTTGATTTCTGCTTTGCTTAGTGTTTTCAATCAAAGGTGCTTTCATTTGTGTTTTATAAGCAGAATTGTAGTTTGTGTATCCCTATGGATTTGTGTGATTGAAATTATTCGTGAAGAATTTATGATCAAGATTGACTGCTTTGAATTCATTGTTTTGATGATTATGATAGTTATCTTTGGTTTCAGTTCTATAAGGTTGCTGATCTGCTCCGATTTAGAAATGGCTGGCTAAGGATCAAGCAAAAACAATAAGTTTCTTTCTGCCAAAAAAAATATCTAAAAAACAATATATTTCAAATTATCTTTACTTCTAAGATCTTTCATAGTTTCTTCAGCTAGTTTATTTTCTACCAATGGCTAACGACCATGGAAATCATTATTAGTTGTCTAGAAATCAGTCTTAGCATCTCCTAGATGAAAGTGACTTTACTAAAGAAGAGGATTCTTTGCTTCTCTTTTAGCATCTCCTTTCGTTGTGTAGTCGTTTTACATCGTCGTCTACATTGGAATATATTCCTTTCCAAGAATAATATGGGAATTTCTCAAATCGATGACTTTCTGTTTAAGCTATGAAGCAGGGATTCCTTGCTTGAGAGCAGCTGGATCGATGTCTTTATTGAATTAATCGTTGTAGTGTGTGGTCATGACAATATTTGAAGATTCCGCAAAGTTATGATGATGTGCACGCATTTTCGCTTTCTATGCGTCTCGTTCGTGTTAGAGATCTTTCTAAACAGGCTTCTAGGAATACACAAGGTTGTTTGAAGTCTAGATAGTAGGGCCATATGAACCTAAAGGAGGGATGAATGACAGTTAACACGTTCGCATAATTCAATTATTGAGATATTTTACCCATTTGAAAATGATGAGTGCGAAGATCTCTTTTTGTTTCCTCATCAAGTTTCGCACTTTCTGCGTTTTTATGATAAGGATAATGGATATTATGCATGGTATTGTAGAATCCAGTGCGAGCATAATCACCAAGTGTGAAATGACTGTTTCTCAGAGCTAATTTATCTCCCACAGATGCTTCGTTATTGGCTTTCTTCGGAGTGTAGTCATCTCTGTGGACAGTGTGGTATGGATTGTCTAAAGGTACAAATGGTTTATGAATAGAGAATAATAACACATAATAATGCAACTTCTAAGGGTTTTAAAATGCTAAATTAGCAATATTTGCATAAAAAGCTGATATTAAATTTATTTCATCATTGTATTCCTGCTAAATGCATAATAGCAAAACATGCAAAATATATTCCTTACTGAGATCATTGCCTAGATTGAAATGGGATGACCTAAGCTGAGCTTGCACGTTGAGATTATCTTTATTTATCATAGAACTGACTGATTGCGATGTTCAACTTTTCCTGTGAATCTTGTTTTTAAATATATTGTTTATATTTATGTTTTGGTAACCTTTTTGCGCTGATCTGTTGCTGATACTCGACTATCTGCTGCCTTTTATTGTTCTTATTCTTAACATATTTCTTTTAAACTCAAGCAAAAAGATGTCTCTCAAACCTAGAGGATTTTGAAAATATGTTCTTGTGCATTGGGAGATTAAATAATACTGTTTAAAATTAGGAAACGAAATTGACAAAAAATAATAGAACAATTTTCTGGAAAATCAAACTAATAATCAAAGAAAGATATCTTAAAACAATAGAAACCTTCATAGGAATAAAGAGAGAATGTTCAAGAAAGCATTAACCACAACTTTGCGATGGGGCCCTTAGATGGCTCAAAGAATTCCAAGACAAACATTGCTTGTTTCAGGTATCCTTGGAGTCAGTCTTTACTTAACAAATTAAAGAACAAAGAGTGCTTTAGCATAGACAAACGCAGAATCTTCAGCTGGTGCTGCTGATGGAAAGCAAAATGAAGATGTGCATACAAAAATCAGTTGGGAAATTTTTTCAGAAGAATCATACAAATTAGCTGTCAAAGAAGGAAAGAATGTCATTTTGTTTGTTGAGCCAAGTCGATTCAAAGAGAGCTTTGCAACTGAAATCGAAGCTTTCTTGGAGAACGTCAATGCGTTCTAGAAGATTGTTGGCGGCAGACCTATTGTGTTCATGAAACTTGAGTTCAGCGAGAATTTTACTCCAAGAGATTTATCGAAAAAGTTCTCCGTCGAGATTGAAGAAGAAACACTGTTTTTAGTTAAGAACAAGTATCTCGATCTAACCGTGTTTAGTTTCTCTGAATATTTCAATGACAAGGATGCTGTTGTGAAGTATTTCAGAGAAGTTCCATTGTTGAATGCGCAGAATAAAAAAGATTTCTTAAATTCGCTTTCTTTTTTGAGCTCGGAGACAACATTAATTGTAGCTTACTGCCCTAAGGAAAACCCAATGTATGGTAAGTTAGAAGAGCGATTCGGAGCATTGACACATCTCAAGCAATATAGTGAGAATAAAAATGTAAAATAAATGAAAAGAATAGATTTATTGATAAGATCTTTAGCACTATTTAGTTTAAATGATTTCAAATTTAAACAATGTTTTTTGTTTTTCCTTAACAACAGCTCCACTTCTTGTTGCTAAATGACGAAGAAACAGCCAAAGAACTTGGGTTACATAAATCTAATGTTGGAGATATGCTGTTAGTGACAAGGAAAAGCAAAATGGGTTATGGAAAATCAACCCACACGATTAACGATATTCAAATGAACATCAACTAATATGCAAATTTAAAGGATAAACTCGCAGAAATCATCACTAAAGCTACTACGAAATACAACGAAGTGAATGTCTTTGCTGGTCGCTCATTTGACTTAGATTGTCGTTATAGTGTTGTCTTAGAAGTTGATGAGAATCGCATCGGCAAATAAGATCGTAAGAAATTAGTTGAGTTAATAGGCAAATGGAAACAGCATTTGAGATCAAATGAGAAAGATCTACTCAACAAAGTGTAATTCTTGTTTGTCAAGAAAGCTCATGAAACTCGTTCTTGGACGATCTACGTTAGAGATGATGTCAAATATGCGACATCCATTAAACTCCATTCAATATCTACTAAAGAAGAACTTGATTCTCTGAAATTAACTCCAGAAGATGATTTACCTCATTCATATTAGTTCTCTTTCCCATCGAAAACTACGACTCCTGACACTTAATCTCTCACAGAATGGCTAAAGAATGTCCAAGCTAACACAGCGAGAGAGCAATTCAAAAGTTAAATCCCTCCAAACTACAGAAAATATTCCAAGAAGTTAGTTGGCAAGACATTCAAAGAGGAAGTTCAGGATAATCAACGAGATTAAGCTGTGTTCTTCTATTCTAAGCACTGTCATGCTTGCAAATAATATGGGAATTTCTATGAAAACCTCGCGTTGGAGCATCTCCGTAAGGATCCTTTCTAAGCTACTAATCTGATTGAGTTTAACCGCATGAACTCTGACAGAAACACTCTCAAGACATCAAAGAATTTTCCATACACTCCAGTTTTCATGATCTTCAAGAAAAACTGCAAAGAAAATCCTTACATTTATCGTTCTGATAAGTTTACTCCTAAGCTCCTTCGTGATTTCCTTGAAGTCACAGCGGAATTCAATTTGATTGACCCTGTTCTTATCTAAAATCAAGTACTTAGGAATAAGAAAGTTAACATTGCAAGTATCCTGTCTTGAACTGAACCATGATAAATATTTAGTGATTTGTTTGTTATTTTGTCAATGAAATAAGGATTGATTTTGATAAATTTTTAGCAATTTATTTTTAAGAAAAATACAACTTTTCTTTTACATAAAGCTACATTTAAAAGTCTTATCAGGATAACAAAGATTTCTTGGTATTGTTTAAAGAGTCAGTAATGAAGCTCATCAAAAGCATAGAGATAGTATTTAGCTGCTTTGTTTTATGTAAAAAGTGCTTCATCATCAAACTTAACCCATCTTGAAGAATTTTTATCATCACATTTCTGTAATTGAATCAAATCCCCTAGAGTTTCTGTAACAATATGCGTTTAATACTCACCTTCTGCAAGTAAATCAACTTTCTCATTCACTTAGGGAACATGTTCTGAATAATCTTCATCCGAATCATACTCCAAAGCTGGTAGTTATCCATCACTTTAGATTGTGCTGATTTTATCTCTGCGAGAAGAAGCAGATCTCTTGATGATGCTTGTGGCACTCTGAATATATTAATTATTCAACTATTGTAGCTTGTTGTCGTCACGGAATAAAGTCATTTGCTGGAAGTTCAAAAAATACATAAACAATTAGATTGTGTTTGTAATAATTATTTTTATCAATTTACTCTGTTATTTAGCGAATAGGAGATATTATTCTAACCCTTGAGGAAATTCTCTATAGAGTTCAAGAAATCCTTATTAGTGTTGATCTCTTTTTAGATTTCCCCTGCAAAAGCCTTAGAGATACCACCAAACTGTGCAAAAATTCAATAAATAAATAAAATATGTTCAATACATTATTAAATAAAATTGTTGTTTTTGTAGATTTGTTACCTTGATAATAGCATTGATTACTAGTTATCCTGCGTAGAAGTATCTAAAGTTGTTCTACATAAAAATCGAACATTTTGATGCAACAGTCTTCACCTTTTACAAAATTACAAATCCAAGATCTCAGTTAGTTTTCTTCTTTTCAATTCTTAAAACAGTTTATTCAAAAAATGCTTTAATTTGTTTTACTCTTTTTAACTTCAAGGAGTCTTCAATCAGAAGGATGTTCTTGAGGAATATGAAATATGGTTTGAGATCATCTTCGTCAAATTTAGGATCTGATATTACAGCATTCCAGTTATTCATGAACTCATTCATCAAGGATTCGTTCTCTGTTGTCAGATACGCTTACGTTAAAGTCAAGTAGTTCCTCGTTGCTTTCTTGAAACAAAGTGGGAGCACTCTCTTGAAATACCCACTCAACTTAAACGTTTCTAATTCATCTTTAGTTAGCTCATGCTGAATTCTCGGCGGGACTGCGAATGTCGCTGTTTCTGGGATGGGAATTGTAGGATACGGCTGGACACTTCTGACTAATATCGAATGCAGTTTAACTAAATATTAGAAGTTTTTCTTGATTGCGATGATTTTTCTATTTTTTTCTTTTTATTCAAATAATTCATCGATTGATTGGATTTTCTATGCAATTGTTGATTCTTCTTTCGCTGCTTGATTCTCGACTTCAAATTCACTTGTGCCTGCTAATGTTCGATATGACATATAATCTTAATACCCGTTCCCAGAACTACGGATTTCAATCAGCATTGATTGAATTCGGCCAACCATTTTTTATTTTAGTAAATATCTTCTGCCATTCACACTAAATTCACCAGCTGCACACAAGATTCGATAGAACAGATCTAGTTATTTTGCTTCAACAGCAGATGAGCTGACAACTAGGTATATACCGATATTCAAAAGGGGTAAGAGTGAGCTCTAAGGAGTGAAAAAGAAACAAAAAGATCATTGAAAAACAACATAGATTATTAGATTATTTTAGAATTGTATTTGTGATTACTGATTCGACAAATGTGTCATAAGAAATAGTTGCTTCTTGAGCGCACACAGTCTTGATTGCTTCAATAAACAACCCTGATATAAGATACTTCACATCGTCAATAAAGCAATCTAAGAACATTTCTTTGATGAAACTTTCATTCGCTGCATTCCTCAAGAACCAACTACTCAATTCGTAATCTTATGCTAAGATATCGCCTAATTTCTTTCTGAACGAAGGTATCATCGATTTTTCGTTTTGCCGTGAGAGACAAAATAAGTAGTATTTCAATAAAAACTCACTAAGCTTCCTCGAATAATTTGTTTGCTTGAAGATATTAATAGTATCAAGGAGTTGATTGGTATATTCTTGAATATCCGAGGAGAAGAGATATTTGTTTAGATGAAGTTTCTTGTTTTCTCTAAGAATATTCTAATTAAATAAGCACATGAAATAATTAGAAAAAATGTATTTCAAAATTGACAGTGTTTGGGGTTTAATCTAATTGTTTACTTCTTTGACTGTGTTTATCGGATTATGAATGCGAGTTTAATCAAGAAGACTATTCATTCGCTTTCCTTCGTTGTCACAGAATGTTTCTCGTTCGTAAACTAGAATATAAGCATTTTTGTTATTGGTTTGTTTCGATGAAGACAAATTGTTCCCCCAAGCTTGCGAATTATTATTGCCATTGCTATTATTATCTTGATCACCACCGAAGGCTTCGGCAGATAAATCAGAAAAATTAAATGGTTGAACTAGAGTATCATTGAATTCCAACCATTTATCCTCTGTTTATCGTATGAAACTGTAATAATGTCCACTTTCGGATGTTCCCTAATGTATCACCACACCTCTTAGTTTGTAGCCAAAGTATTCAGCTGACATAGTCTCCTCTGCTGGATTATTATTATTCATATCTCTAGCTATCTCCGCGGTATTTTCTTTTCCAGCTAACTCTTCTCTTTCAGCTTATGAGTCTTTTTCTTTTAAATATCCAGCAGTGTATTGTCGTAAATCGATCTTTTCTGGGAATTCACAATATGAGTTTATTTTAATCTTCTGCATCATATCTAAGTCAAAATGGAATCTCTTCAGCACAATCAGTAGTTGATTAGGTAATTTCTTAATCGATTGTCTTTTCAAAGTTGGCACTTTTTTGTCGCATTTCTCACAGAAAAACGAATTATCACCATCTAGCATCTCACCTTGGACAAAACTTTAAAGGCATTCATGTAGATTTTTCTTATTCTTCGCTGGTAGGTTCACGACTAAAAACGGTTCTTCTCGTTCTGATCTATGTGTGCATCCTCCTCCTTTACCGATAAGCTCATTTGAAAGTTATCCCTCGAAAATATCTTTTATGATAAACTCATTTTAAGAAGGCTTAAGTAATGCTTCTACTCTGTCCATGAGTGTGCTGAAGAACTCATCAACATCCATTTGTTACAGTACATTTGTTGGTTAACCATCTAAATCTTTGAACGCATTGCAGAAATCTCTAGGATCGTAGGATTAGCGTTGTGATAATCCAAGAGCACCGAATATCTCTTGTAGCTGGTATAAAACGTTCTCTTTGGGATTGAAATTGGCTTCACTTGCAGATGCATTGACCTTCAGAAGATTGTCTGAAAAATCCTAATTATAAAAAATAAAATGGTTATTCTTTTAATTCTGTTGACTTTTGTGTATCTTTATTTCTTACCCTGATCATGAACAGTTATTATATGATGGAGTTCATGTAGCACGTACATCCAAGATTCCTTAAACCTATTGGACAATTATCTTCTTTTTCTTATTCTTCTCGGATATTCCAATCTGCTTTCGATTTTGTCCTCCAATGAGCAGTGCTAAAGAAATTATTGATTTGCTAATTCACATCGTAAATATCTCGATAAGAATCACTGTTGAGGGTCTATTAGTTGACTATGCCTGCTTGAACAGCAACCAAAAATGCAAAAGCACTTTATCTGCTTTTTGAACTCTTGCATTTAGGGGCATCAGATTTTTCTTCGGAGTTAAAAGAAAACAGACATTCCTCAACCACGAACTTGATTAAATCTTAGTCTTTTAGGACAATCTCAGCAAGAGAGACATCCATAGAAATCAACTACTGAGCGCACTCAAATGCGCCTCTCAACATGCCGTCAACTAAAATAAAAATGAGAACCAAAACAATTTTTAAAGTTCTATTTGTTATTCCCAATAAATGCAAGTATACCTTCATATCTAGTTTTTTCAAATGTTGTGGAGTTTTTTATCAACAGGACTACAGTTTCGAGAGTTGTTGTAAGATCAGTATATGAAATTGATTTAGATCCAAGAAGGGTTTTATTCTCTTGTAGATGCTTTAAGATTGCAGTGTATAATGTGAAGAACTCATAGCAAGTTGATCTGTAAGTTGAGTTCATTTTATCCTATTCATTTTTCAAGATGTTTGCAAGTGATTTTTAAAAAACAAGATGGGCTTCATGAGAAGGATCTAAATCTATGACTTTTATTAATGAATCTGATAACTATTAACGGACTCTCTCGTCTTGGAGCAATAGGAGTCCTTCAACTATCGATGAAAGAGTACTTGATTCACTGTGTAAATGGCTAACTATTAGCGCTTGGTCTTAGCTTAGCACTGAGATTAGTAATTCAAAACAATACTGGAAAAACAGCAGCATATTTTCTTAAGAAATGTTGTGTTTTGTTAATTTTTCTCTGCATGCAGTCAATGCTTGACTGATATTAGAGATTGTTTTCTATGCTAGAGCTTCAAGAAAGTCAGTTTAAATCTAAGATGTCTTGAATTCTCCAGGGAAAAGTGGGTAATAGGTGCCCATCAATGCACTGATGATTTGTGTTAGCGTTGATATGTAATAAAGGTGGAATGTCTTTTCAAATGAAGAATCACTGCCGAAGATAAAAAACACATCAAGTAGATGTTTCAATCCACCTCGTTTAATGAGGGATCTGCACCATTAATCTTATGTATCTCCTTAGCCAATGAATTACTCAGATATCTAAGCAAAAAAGATAATAAAATTATCATTATAATTGAGAATTAAAAACCCCAACAATCTTAAACTCTTTCTAAAATAAGTACAATTTAAAGGCAATATTAGAGCTTTCTGAAGCATTTCGAGGGAAGAAGGTCTTCCCAGAGCAAAGTTTAGTTATCTTGTGAGTCTATTGACTTTAGTTTCTTGACAATATTTGTGTTTTTTGGTAATAAGTTTAATACATCCAGTGTGTTATCAACTATTTCATCACTCTTGCCATTGGATAGTAAAAATATAAGAATCTCAGAGAATGCTGAATTAGCTAGTTATTATCTAAATTATGATACTTCTTGAGCATCTAGATTCTATTGGTTTTTAGCCAAAAAAAGATTATAATTTCTTCCATAAAACAGTAATCGAGTGTACTTTTAAAAACAAAATTATTTTAATTTACATTATCTCTTAACTGAATAACTTAAACCGTTGGAAACTTATTGTCATTCGTCTAGAGTGCTTCAACGGAAAATTCTTCCTCTTGAGACTTGGATATGGTAATGTTCTTATTCAAGTAGAGCATATCGAAATCTTTAGTTCCCAGTTTGAATTCCTTGCTGATTTCCTTGCGGAGTTTCAAGAGACTCGCGTTGTAAGGTAATTTCAAAGTCTTCTTGAGTTATCCTTGATTGATTTATAAAAAACACAAAGATTAGAGTTCGAAGAAAATAGACGGAAAAAACAATGAAATACCTAATGCAGGGCACGTGATTTATATTTAGATTTCTTATTTTTTATCTCCAAATATCATCTTCCCTTCGATTCTAAAAAAGTAAAAATAAAGATCATAAAAATAATCTTATTTTTTAGTTATTTAAATTATGATTTATTTATAGATTTATTTAGTTTTTGTATGAATAATTACTCTGTTAGGAATGATTTGAGAGTTAAAACAATATGCGCTTAAACTAGAGGTGATTGAGTTTAAGAGAGTACTTCTTAGCATTTATCTTGAAATCGCATCCACATTTTATATCTAGATTCAGATGATTTGGAAGTTTTCCGTAGGTAAATCGAAACTAAGAGATTTCTAATTTATTGTAGTACCATTGCATCTTAACAATTCTATGAAAATAACCATAGAATATCTCTACCAACAACAGAATCAAGCTTAGCTACAAGAATAAGACTTTATCCATTCACTTCAATTGATTTGTTTTTCAGATTCACGATCAGGAAAATGCTTCGAAAACACTCAAGTATTTCCTAGTCAATTTGATATCCATTCATTAAGTCTTTATCTTCAAATATGACATTCAGTGATTGAGCTAGCATGCCTTCGTCGAGAACACTACCTCCTTATTAGTATTGTTAAGTAGATTGTTTTCTTTTCTGAATGAAAAAAGAACAAAAATGTTTGATAATTTAGAACAATTTTATTCTTCATTAATTTTACGATTATCCAAGCAAGGCATCTAGTTTTCTCTAATGAAGTCACATTGTTTCTGACTAAGATCCTCCATAATTTCTTTAACTACTCAACTGAGATGTCTTTTCCTTTGCTCTGCATGTACTTATTCACAAGTGAGATGAATTCAAACCTAATATCGATATTCTAAATGTGTCCATATTTTCCTACAAATATCTAGTCCAAAGAAGCAAATAAATAGAATAAATAAAACTAAAAATATATTAGATTTAATCATTCTATCTACCTCTTCTCCTTATTTTTCATCTAAAACGACGCCGTTTCGTTTTAGTTTTAAAAATAGTAATGTTTAGTAGTTTTCAAAATCTTAGACAATGTAGTCAATTAATGATACTTCCTTATTGAATTTGAGGATAATCCCTTCAGCAGTCGTTTCGACCACTCCCATAAATCCACTTGATTAGGAGAATGTCTTGAGAAGGAAGATAGAAAGCTGTAAGCTTTATGGTACTGATTATCCGTTCTTTAAGTTTTCGAAGCACAATGCAATGTACTTTTCGCGTTGACTTTTGAAATGTTAAGAACTAAGAATTTCGCATAACGCCTCGACACAGGAATTCGTCAGTTAATTAGGAAGCTTGTTTGTTTCTAAAATTGCATTCCATAATTTCGGTAAGCCATAATGCTCGAATTCCTTAGATTTGCAGCACTCTTACTTTGAACCTATTATTTTGAATTTTTTAAGAAAATAAATTGATTTGAAAATAATACTGTTACTTTTAGGAAAATATGAAGCTGGATTTAGAGAAGCAGCAGCATTTAGTGTGAATTCTTTGAGAAGATTTATAATCAAATGAGAGTATCCTTCGAACGGAAGTGTATTGATATTTCTGAAGATTTAATCAAGACTTTTTTCTTGCAGAATCTTCGCCAACTCAATAATCACTGAATGTATCGCTGCTAGATCAGTTTCATGCTTATTTTCAGTGAGCTTCCAGATCGCATCGAGATGCTTGAGAGACAGCGCAGATTCTTCCGATAAGAAGTTAAATAATTCAAATGATCTCTTGAATATCTCAGGATTGAAATTTTCGCCTAAAAGATAGTCAAGAAGATTTTCTTCTTCAAGACAAGTTCTAAGCTTATTTCGAGTTAAATATTAAAACTCTGAAGAGTTACTGCTCATGAAAAATTACTATTTCGATGGGGTAGCTTAATTTGCTCTATTGATAATTGATTTTAGTTAAAATATTCCACTGATTTTTTTCTCAAGAAATTAGCATTTTATAAGTCGAACAATAAGTCGAACCTCAAGTTTCTCAGCTTCTTCACAGGCCTCTGATTCTCCAGTGACACGCTGGTATATTTCACTCATGCTTTTAATAATATAAAGCACCTCTTCGATGTAAATATCCTTAAACTCCCTATTAGTTATTTTACTAATTCTATCGAAAACCCTTTATTTGAGGTTTGTGCAAAACGAAATACTCTTTTTTTTCGGCATGTACAGCAAGCATCTATCGTAAATATCAACAATTTTCTTGATAATAGAGATTGGTGTTAGATACAAAGGAGTATCTGAGCTTGCTCTGTATTCCCAAGAGACTAAATCTAGCAGATTATCAAAACCATAAAGTGTGCCAAAATAATTCATGAAATTCAACATTTGATCTTAGTTGCCATCGTTATTTCCATCTTTACTCTTGACCGCATATGGATCGTCTTACTGAATGAACTCAAATTTGTTCATCTAATTTATATTAAACAAAGTATTGGTTTCATTCAAGGTAATTATAAATAGTAAATGTAGAAATCAAACTAAAAAATTTTTTCTAATTATTTTTAAGTTACTCTGTAAAACTTGGAACATCTAATACTTTCTCCTCCGAAGATATTATGGATTAGGGTAAATGCTTCCATGAACCCACTTGCAAGTGCGACTTTTGAATTCACCAAGAACAATGATTTATTGATTCCCATAGCTTCAATGTACTGTTTTTATGTAAAGCAAATCAATGAGTGTTGAGAAAAAAAACACAAAATAAAAAATAGCATTACAATTGAAAATATTTTGAACAAATAATTTCTTACAATCGGCAAGACTGAAGGCAGAACTTTGACATATTTGACAAATAGACGAATGTATGCTAGAAAGAACTCAACGTATAGCTAAATATCCTTTTCTGGAAACGGCTTGGCACAACTGAGAATCGTATCTCCGAAGAAAAATAGCTCACCTCGAAAATACTACAAAAATTCATGAATATTCTCAACTTTAAAGCCATCTTCTAAAGCACTCATCTCCTCAATTTTCTTAAATAAAACAAACAACAAATTAGCCATCATTTTTATTCATTTTCACTTTTTTTTTTCATTGAAAATAAACCTAAAACTTGCATAATTTTAAAAGCAATAATTTAAATAACAGTAGACTTTTCCTAATCTCCAAAGAATGTCAATTTCACTTTCAATCCTAATTCATAAATTTCAACAATTATTTCTACCTCTGTTGCTTTTTGTCTATGAGATTCCATTGAAAAATCTTCTCTCACAGTGACCTTTACTCCTCCAGTGTATGGCTCAGTCCATTTGTGAAAGCTATCAATTTTTCGTGAATACTTGAAGTGTGTCTATACAAAAAATAAATAAATAAAATGACATTTAAAGCAAACAATTACTTGAGATAACAAGTAATTTTCCTCTTGAAATCCCCTCCCCCTTTTTTTCTTAACTTTGTAAAAAATTCCTTACCTCTTTGTACTTATCTGACCATCCATCGAAACGAATATCCATGGCACCTTTTTCATCAATCGAAAGAATTCTTCCAATACACCACTGGTTTCTGCTATCCATGACATCTAAGTAATTTCCAACAAGGCAACATTTCTAAATGGAGTAGTTTTTGAGATCTGCAATGGATTTCTATGCCTCTTCTAGAATCAAATTGACAGGTTTCTTTTCTTTGTCATGATTCTATGATGTCTATGAAGTGGCTACTTCTGGTGCAGTAACTTCTTATGAGTCTGCATCATGCTAACTATTCGAAGTTGTAGTTGTAGATTGTGTGTCTTCCATTTTGGGGGAACTTCAAGGGGATTGTAAGTGATAAAAATATGGATCTTTAAAACAATAAGTTTGATGCCTTAGAATAAGCTGAATTCAAATTAAGTTATCTTGTTCTTGTTGTTGTTGTTTCTCTACAATTTATTCTTGAGTCTATTGTTTTTTTTCTTTTCCTTTTAAATTTCTTATGATTCCTAATCTCAATTGCTTTGATCATTCTTCACAGGGGGAGAGAGAGAGAGAGACAAGTTGATAATGTATTTTCTAGATGGAATTAAACAAAAGTGCGTGTGTATTATGAAGATTTATTTAGATTTTAATTACCTTGTTCTCTCTCTCTTTTCTTTCTTTTTTCAAAAAGATTATGTAGAACTCAATATTGTAGTCTTTGTTTGATAAGCAAGTTTGTTGAAGAATCGAAAAAGTGTGTCTTGGAGCAGATCTGAGAAGCAAATCAATAGGGATTTGTCTCCTAGAATATGATTAATAGAATAATTTTAGAAATTGCTTAATGAATTAATAATAATACAAGAAAGCTAATCATAGAAATATTACATACTTATCATAACTCTTGCTACTAATAAATGACATTTGAGACTAAATCAATTTTAAAACAAGTTAATTATTATTCACTTTTTCAAAAATCCTAAACTAAATCACTTTTCACTTCTAAAATGCAAAATCGAAGAATTTCTTCATAAGTGCTCGCATGTTAGGATTGAATTAATCATCAAAATTCAACTCTTGATTACTGATGTCAATGAGGAGATTAGTCAATGAATGAATTCTATCAGCAATCTATAAAAATTAATTGAGAAATAAACAAAATAATGTTAACAATTTGCTTTCTTTATTGTCCACTAGCAAAATAATATTTTTCTTATTCCTATTCAATTAGAAATATTTACTTCATTGCAGTCGATGTTCAGAATCTGAGGAAGAATACTATCTCCTATGATGAATCGAAGTAGTTTAAGTTATCTCGTTTTATCCTCCAATGCTAAACTCTTGAGAATCTCATTCAAATTAGTTTCAGATCCTTAATGATTTTATTTTTAACCATCATTAGCTAATGATTCAGTATGTGCCATTCCAGATTCAGATTTCCTGTGTAAGACTTTGCCATTTGACTCTGATTTTGGTGTGGAAGCTTGAAGTTTATCTGCTGAAATTGTTGAAAATTCTACAAGTAACTCTTAGAGTTTTTTCATGTATTCTTCAGAACATCTAGAAAGTAAGAAGAAAATAAACAAATTGTAAGTTTCAAATAAAACAATTATTAGTGTTGGTAATCATTAATTTCTTGATAGTATCTTATGACAGAAAATATCTTATTTTTACTATAGGAAATCTTCTAGAGCAGATTTAGTTTTGGATTTATTGTATCGCTCATATGTGATTGCAAGGATTCCTGCTCTTGCTAATTTTTCTTATCTCCCGAGAACAGGCAATGTCTAGAGACCACTATTTAAGCCTAAAATGAGTTTTAGTCACATAGAAATGTGTTTAGATATGTTCAAAATTATTGAGAACTGTTTTAATCAATGGATGTTGTAAATAAGTTTACCATTCTTCCACAAGTAGAAGCGAAGATAAATGCGGGAATTGAAGTCTTCTGCGAATTGTAAGTGATATTGAAGCATTTACTTGATATTATCGATTTACTGAATGAAATATTTTAACAAATTTGTAACTTTATTAGAAAAACCAAACACTGCATAGAATTTTACCTTCTCCGTGAAAAGCTCTGAGAATTATGTGAACAAATCGCTTAGGAATGCAATCATATTCTTGAAAATCACACACTAGATGATGTTCTTTTGGAAATCCATTTTCACTGGGTATTTCCTCTAAAAAAGAGAAGAGTTCAAAAGAATAATCGTTAAAATCTCCAAATTATTTCATATTTTGTACATAATCTAAATGCTCTTTGAGTAGCGTTGAAAGAGGCTTGTCAAAATCTTCACTTGTATTCTTTGCTTCGAGGATATCAGATGGTTAGCAGGTTTTAGAAAGCTCAGCTAGAGAAGCAATAATAGTATCCCATTCTTCTTCCTTAAGTAGATTTCCAGTAGAATTCAAGAAAGACTGCAGACTATTTAAACTTATTGTCGATAAAGTCTTTTTTGAAGAAAGGAAAACAATAAAATATTATTTTTAGCATTTCAAACAAACTGTTAAGGTCTGTTATTAGAAATAAAGTGATATTACTTCTTGGTTTGTAGCTATGGTGTTATGCATGATAGAAAGGAAATCTGGGAGGCAAGAACGTAAAATATCGAATTATTGAACAAATAAGGCAACAAAATCACTAAATGCTTTGACGCTAGCGTTCTTGGAGGCCTTATAGACTTCTTGTGAGATGAATTCACTCCTTTGGAATGCAAATTGCATGTCATCGAAAAGAGGACGTAGAACTCCTTTGAAAATGAGATTCCAGAATTCAAAATTAAACGTGTACGAGTACTGTCTAATAGAATCAAACAGATAGCCGACACTCTTGGTGATGATTCTCGGACGATCATCGCTAAAAAAGCTTGAGAAATTGCTGAGAATCGGAATCAAATACCCTTCTAAAAGTTTCTTAGATTCATTCACAATCAGCGATTCTTTTCTACTTATCACACTACCGAGCTAAGATTGATTCATTTGATGCTATTGCTATTAAAGTTATTTTTTTGTTTCAATTTCTTCAGATTTTTGATTTTCTTATTGTTCAACCTTTTTTTATGAATCCTAAGCCTATTTATCTTCACTGGTTGCTGCACTTGGTTACAGTTATGCTTGCTATACTTCAGATTACCTTAATGTGTTATGAACAAGATATTCAATACATTTTTTAAGATGATCAAGTGCTTTTTAGGCAACTAATTCACTCTTGTATTTTGTCTAATTTGTTAACGCATGGATGAGATCACCAAAGACATCTAATAGATTATCTAAATTAGGTTAGCTCATTATCACATCGCTAATCGACACAGCGAGCTCAACTAAGCGAGGGTTCTCTTCTTGAAGTGTTAAGTTCACCACTCTTAATATTGTCCTATTAATAAATATTTAAGATAAATTTTGCACTTCAGCAGAAAAGAGGAAATTTGATTTTTGTTACTTCCATCCTGAGCGAATATGCTATGATCTGCTGACAGTCATCATGCTTAAGCAGCTCAGAATAAGCTCCTTTATGTCAAAGCTTTACACTGACAAAATACAAAACAACAAATATTGTCACTTTTTTACAAGGAAAATTAGAAGAATGAAATGGTGAATGTACATGGATGCTTCTAGAAGACGTATTCGAAAGGAGAAAGGAAATCTTTCTAGAATTGATAGTGTGATAGTTCTGGTTTCTAATTGGAAAAGTCAGCAGTTAGAAATAAATCGGAATAAACGAAAATAAAGAACAATATTTTTCTTTTGAGAATGAGACAATTAAAAATAAATTTTATTTGTTCTCGTACTTCAAGGAATTTGACAGCAAGTTGCTTCAGAGAGTCTATGGCAAGTGCTGAAACTCGGGAGTTCTAATGACATCCGATGAGATTATAATGCGATTTGAGAATCTCCCAGATCTTATTCCAAATGATTCGAACTCTAGACATATTGAATTCTGTAACTTCACCTATTCTTTGGATGCAGAAAATCCTTGGGTTAGTGACACTCTCAATCTCCTCCCTGCTTAGCTCGCATAGACATCTAATGAACTCGACAATTGTTTCACCGTCAAATAAATTCGAATGATGGAATATCTAATTTTGTTAAGAAAAAACAATAGATTGGATTAAATAATTTGACTCAACTCAGCCCCAAACTCTTTGTTAATTTATTAACCTTATCTATCTCTGCTTGGTCGACGTATTTCATGATAACTTGACTGTTATATTTATCTAATTCCTCTTATCCTAGAGTATTATGTTCAGCTTATGTTTGATTTAAAAATGCATCACTGCTTATGAGATCAACATCTCTTCGTAGATTCTGCGCTATCAGGTAATAATTATCCAATTTGCTGACACACTCAAGAAGAATTTTCCATGATTTTCCTAGAATATTAGGACTATGAAGGGATACATCGAGAATTGCTTTGATTGCTAGGACATTCTTTTGTTTAATTAGCTTCATCGGAGATAGCAATCCGGTAAGTCTACAGAGCTCGAAGACAAAGGTTTCGCGTTCAGTTATCATATGAAATTAACCTAACAGATTGATGCTACTTTTGAATCCTTCTAGAATATCGCTTATCAAGTTCAGATCGTCAGTGTCCATCATTGCTTTACTGAGAGAGGCGAACACAGGACTCCATAGAACTTAAAGTAGTGGCATAATATAGTCTTTAGAAAACACTTAGATGTACTTTTCATCTCTGTAGTTCTCGATTTTAAGTTTGCCTTTTTCGAACATTTATTCAGTTTCCTTCAAGAAGAGTTCATGCTTTTTATTCTAATTTGAGTTCATAGCGTCTTCTAGAGCCTTCTTCGATGCTTCTAGATGATGAATTCCCAGGGGATTCTTTTTTATGTCTGCATATAGCTGCTAACTCATTTCTTCAGGTAAATCACTACCATCATCGATTCCTGAGAAAAATAATTAAAAAATCAGATAAATTATAAATTCTATGATAGAATATGTACCTTTGATGAGTTTTATGAACTGAGGGAGTGTCATTCTTTCTTTCTCTTGTACTTAAGCACTATGGGTTGAAGTATGCAGCATCATGAGTGCATATGAAAGTGTGTAAGATGTTGTAGCACTTTTGTAGCAATTCGGGTTATCCAGGGAATATTTCTCACCAAATTTCTCCAGAATTCTATCTACTTATTCGCCCTCACCTGGGAGCTAGAAGTACGTTAAGAACAGTCTTAAAGCGCTGACAAGATCCAAATCCTAGAAGGTTAAGTATTCACTGAACTCAGCTAAAACGCGTTTACTGAATTCATCTGGTTATCCAAAGATTTCTCCAATTTTCTCATGATTAAACTGGGCATTGTACTGATAAAACAACTCTGCTAAATCTTTAGCGTCCCCTTCATGGATAATTCCTGCTTAGATTAAATGCCTAATCCCAACTTTAGCTTTGATACCGAATTTCTAGATTCCCAATAAAAACTACTATTTCTTTTGTCTCTCTTGCTCGATTGGATCAATAGTTTATTCATCTTAAGTTGCACTTTTACTCAAGACACTTTGATCGTTCTCAAGACTAGCTTCTTCCATAGATGATGGCTGATCATTAGCAGCATGTTACTTTTCTTCCAGTTTATCACATTCAAATACAAATGCAGATAAACCTTTCATGAGTTCACTCACTGAAGATATTGTCAAAGCACTTAATTCTGTTGCTTGATCTGAGGTTATAAGGTTAACGTATTCCTGTTTGAGGTATTTACCTTGAGATATTTTAGCAAGAAGTACGACTAAATGTTCTAGAATGCATGTTTGGTTCATGAAACAATCATAATTTACAAAAAGCTCAATCACAGCTCTAGGAAGTGTAAAGATCTTCCTGAACACTCTCAGGCAATAGACTCGATGGGAGAAATTACTGTTGGTACTTTCGAGAATTCTAATCAGAATATTCTCCATAAAAACAGCTATTTCGGTTTTTAGATTTTCTCTGAAGTTTGACACTAAAATCCCAACGATTCCGAAGCTGAGTGAAAATACTGCTTTCTCCGTACTCAAGGAATTTTCCAGTAAAGACGGCACTAAATTGTCCTGTATCGCTTGTGTGAATTCTTTTTTTGAAAGGAACACAGGGCCAGCTGTATCCAAGACAGTTAAAAGAAGCTCAAGAATTATCACCTTTTATCTGAGTTAACTTCCATTTAGATTGCTTTTGAAGAAAAACAAAAATATTTTTTAATCATTATGTGTTATCTATTTCCCATCCCCCCCTGCTCTATGCTTACTTTGCAGGATCTTCTTTGGATACTTTGCACAGGAACTTGAATACTGTTAGGGCATCTAGGACAAATTAGTTCACAACAGCCTCATGAGATCGATTACAAAATCTAGCAAGAGTTGATACTTCCTCCATGTGTTTTGCCTTACATTCCTTGGAGCACACAGGAACACGCATATCCTTGCAGAAATTTGAAGCTTCGTTTCTACAAATAATGCACCTTTTTGTTTCAAGAAAAACAGTAGTTTTAATCAAGAAAAATACAATAATTCACACACATCAATCACGATTTGCTTTTCCCATTTACCATCCGAATTTGCCTGCTGGAATGTCTACTTCATTATGAATCGAAGCCATAGTGGTCTTTTTATATTAAGGAGTATCCACATCTGCAATGTTAGGTACCGATTTTCTTGGAATAAGCTCTATTTCAGCTTATTTTTGTGCTTCACTCTCTGGCTGATTGAGATATTTTCTTGTAATCTTTTTAACTTTATCATCATAGATGCAGACATCATCAATTATATTTGTCATTGTTTTCTTCATATAACTTGAAATTAACTCTTGCTATTGCTGCTAATCGACAACACTGCCAAACTCTTGAAGATTCTGCGAACTTGATATCTTTGATCCGATCTATCGTTTATTCTAAAATATCTGCACTTCTTCCTGTGAAAGCAAAGTGTTTTTCTCCATTTTCTTAAACATTTCCACGATAATCTAAGTGAATGCATGCTTGGAAGGGTCTTGAATCTACGGCTGCTTTGAAGCTATAATCAGTCAAATAAACATATTATTCGAGTGTTTATCATAAAATATACTTCATTTCCATCTATTCTTACTGCAATGAATTCCTATTATGGTGCGCATTATCTTCTCAAGGGAAGCTCCTTGAACCTAAAATTCATAATAAGAATATGTTAGCTCACATAACTGAGCTCATATTTGATATTTACAATAATTAAATATCCTTGTAATGTAATACCGAACAATTTGTGGAAGTCGCAAGTGTCAATAAACATCTAATAATTTGGAGATTAACATTTTCATCTTTCAGCTGAACAGCATCGCAAATCGAATCAATAATGGTTTCCATAAGTTTCCTACGGGGATCGATAGCACTTTAGGTTTTCTTTTCAGTATTTTCTACTCCTGGTGATTCTTAAGTGTAATCGTAGCAGTTTCCATCCAGATACTTATAAGCTACGAGTTTCTAAATAAACATTTTTGGAAATTGAAAAAAGGGAAAAAATAATCATTTGTGTACCTCAGTGAAATGAATGACTGCTTAGCTTAATCTAGGGATATGCGCCTCCAAGCATAACTTGAATATAATATAGTATTTATTGGCATTTGCTTAGCGTTTATCCTTCTCTCCTGCTATCTCCTCTGTTTGTTAAACAAACACGCATTAATAATTCAACCATATATTGCTATTTCATAATATATTCACCTTGTTTTCTGACTAGAGATTCTCTAAAATCCTTGTACTTCTTAGGTAGATATTTGAGTATTTCTTAAAGAGCTTCTGAGAAGATGTTCTTGTAAGTTTGCAGCCCATCGGCGAATGTCTCCATTTGATAACCCTATATTTGTTTTATTTATTTTTATTAGATTTAGAATGATTGAATTATCTTGATTTGTTTGTGAAAATAAGACTTAATTCAAAGACAAAACAACTGATATTCTGACCCTCACCTTTTCGAATCATTTTTCCTGAATAATCCCTGTCATTAAAATCTAGATTCATAAAGAGATCATATATCTCATAATAAAAAATTATCTTTATTTCTTGATTTTTTTTCTACGAATAAGAAAGTCTTGATTTTTGCATTCAAATTTTTCTAAAAATGTCAAAAAATCATCTTTAAATCATGAAAAAATAGAGCAGAAAAAAGAAAATAAAATTTCTAATCTAAATAATCAATTTAGATTTCTATTTGCTTATCTATGTAGATCTTGTTTAATAACTGCAAAGACATTTTCACTTCCAAATAATTTGGTTGAATTCACATCCCAAATTTGATTTGTTTTTGAATAAAACAAACAAAAACAAAATAGATAAAAATGAAAATTAATAGCGATAATAATCAGAATCTTAAAACTATTTTGATAGATTCCAAAAACAAGGACCAATCCATTAGTGTGGACTTAAAATCTACTGCAATTTAACTCGCTTATCTGAACATCTGTATATTTATAATTTACTATTATGATATAAAGTTAATTGGGTTGTCCTCCAACCTCCTACTCATATTTCTCATCAGTAGTCTCATCTTTTTCGCTCTTCAAAACTACTTACGTGCTAAATTCAATTTGCCAGATTTTTATAAAAACAACCAAATCATATAGATCACAACTAACTTGTTTTCCTCTGAGCTCTTTTAATCTCTGAAGCTAGAGACCGCTGAGGATATCAGAGTACTTTATCTTGCTTTGTTCATGGCACTTAATAAAATAGCAAATAAATTCAGAACAATCGTGCTTCTTTTTAATATGAAAATTTCTCTATTCTGTGTTATTTTGCTGATTCTCTTGAATAAACTTGCTTTGATATTAGGAGATTATGGCTTATTTATCTTTGCTGCAAACGCATTATGCATGTAGCCTTATATTTCGCAGAATCATTCCTAGCAGATCCAAATGTATCTTTAAAAAACTAGAGAAAAAATGGATAAATTACTTTCTTCAATCTCCAAACCTTAAAAGCAACTGTGAAAGATCATATTCAAACAGCAGCTAATATTGTTCATTTTTAGCTTGTGCAATTGTGTATATTTTGTTTGTCTTTTACTTTAAAAATCCCTATGTAAAATGTATGAAATTATTTGTTTTCGAAAAACAAGCATGCTTTATGGTAAGTTAAAAATTAAAATCATGGTTGTTTTTCATCTGAATTTTACTTTTGAGATAACAAAATAGATGAATCTTTTCTTTATTTTCTTGATTTTTTTCTCTCTCCATTTTGTTCTTCTCCTCCCATAGGTGTCAGAAACAAAGAAAGACAACAAACAGATGTAGCAATTATCTTTTTAATAATAAAAGAAGAAGAATAAGAAGGTATATTTATATTTTTATAAAATAGCTTTTAACCTCAGTTGGATGGGTGTTCTTGTGCTAATTATTATATTTTCAGCGAAATATCACTTTTCTCAGCTTATTAAAAGAAACTTACATGATAACAGGATTTTTTTGGTTAAAATTTCATTGAATTAATCAATATCTTAAATATTTAATATCTCTCCTCTCATTTTAATCTTGCTAGAATGCCTATTCTATTCATTTATTTATGATTTCCTACCATTCTATAGTGAGTCAAGGTTATTTAACTTGAATTATGTTTTTTTTAATTCATTCTTCTTTTCTTGTTGCCATATCAAAATAATAATACAACGGGATTTTATTTTTAATAAATAATTCCTTTTTGGATGAGTTGTAAACACCTAATAAACCCAAGTAATAAGGTTGGAATTGAGATATAATTTCTGATTCATTTAATCCCCAGTACTGTTAAATTATTGATATCGAATGTTTCTAGAAATTATTGTAAGATCTTTAAATCCCGCTGTGATTGTACACTTCAATAAAGAAAAAATAAGTAATTAATTCCCCACAAATTGATCAATAAAACTAACTAAAACACTCCAAAAAATATTTAGTCCTTTAGATAAAATGACTCAACTAACACTCTACGGAAACTTGCTTTGTCCATATCTTCAACGAGTCAGATTTGCTCTCTAAACTCTGAAAGTCGATTATGCTTATGTTGAAGTGGATCTCTTTACAGATGAATAAAAAACTGAATCATACAAGAAGATTAACCCTTTCGGGAAGACTCCTACGTTGGTCGTCAATAATATTGTAACACATATTTAGATTTTTAAATTGGAAACTCCTCTTACCCAGTTTTTTAATGCTACTTTTTTTTTGGGGAAATTTTTCACAGCCTCTTTTCGAGAGTTTGCCCATCTTGGAGTATTTAGAAAATGAATTTGGCACTGTATTCCCAAAAGACAATATTGCTAAGGCCTAACAGCGAATCTGGGTTTAATATTTCGATCAGAATGTTGGCTCCAAATTCTTCGGATTAATCCATCAACTCAAAGAAAAAAATCAAGAAGGAGCTAAAGCTGTTGTCAAAGAGCTCCTTGAGAATCTAAGGTTCTTTGTGAAACATTCTGGTCTTGAGAAAAAAATCAAGGAAAATCCTCAAAGCTTTTTCGAAGGGACCACTCTTACATACTTTGATTTTGCAATTACCCCACATTCAAGAATCTTGAATACACTTTTAAAAAGCTTTGTTGGGTAATCTATCTTTGAATTTGCTGGAGCTGACGATGAGCTGATAGGAATTTTCTAGAAATATTTCCACAACATCACAAGCACAGAAGAATATCAGTCAATCACTGATAAAATTTAGAATCTGCCTAAGAATAATACTCTCCTGAAAGTATTGCACATCGAATCACCCGAACAATTTGATTTTGATACAGCAATTAAAGAACAGTTTGCAAGAAAAGTGTTTGCTTGAGGGAGTGAAATTTATTGAAATAGTGCAAATAATTTGTTGGTTAGAACTGTTAATATTTGTCAAAAATACATTTTTTTTTTTGGAAGATTTTATTGTAAAAATATTAATTTCTAAAGAATTAACAATACATGCATATGGATTATTTACAAAGCATGGGTTTGGATTTTTTGCAGAGAGAAATACTAAAAATGGTTATCATTTTTATTCTTTTTTTGCTTGTGTCATTTTTCTTTTCTCTCGGTTTTCTTGATGACACCAACAGCGACGGTTTGTTTCATGTCTCTAACAGCGAATCTACCGAGGGGAGGGTATTCTTGGAACACCTCACAGCAGAGGGGTTTAGTGGGAACGATGGTGATAAGAGCGGCATCACCGTTTTTGATGAACTTAGGGTTTTCTTCAAGGGACTTTCCACTTCTTCTGTCGACTTTGTCATGAATTGTTTCGAACTTGCAAGCAATATGGGCAGTGTGACAGTCAAGAACGGGGGTATATCCGTTTTGGATTTGACCAGGGTGATTCATGATGATAACCTGGGAGTAGAAAGAAGAGACTTCCTTAGCAGGGTCATTCTTAGCATCGGAAGCGACATATCCTCTGCGGATATCTTTGTTTGAGACACCTCTGACACTGAAACCAATGTTGTCACCAGGGATAGCTTCTGGGAGGGCTTCATGGTGTCTTTCGACAGACTTGCACTCAGCTTGGATGTTGGAAGGAGCGAAGTGGATGATCATGCCTGGCTTGATGATTCCAGTCTCAACTCTGCCAACTGGAACTGTACCGATACCACCGATTTTGTAGACATCCTGGAGAGGGATTCTGAGAGGCTTATCGGTAGGTCTCTTTGGAGGCTCAAGTGCGTTTAGAGCCTCAATAAGAATAGGTCCCTTATACCAAGGAGTGTTAGGTGATTTTTCGAGCATGTTGTCTCCGTTGAAACCAGAAATAGGAATGAATGGGATGACATCAGGCTTGTAACCAACTTTCTTGAGGTAATCAGATAATTCCCTCTTGATTTCGTTGTATCTGTCTTCAGAGAAATTAACTGTTTTCTCATCCATCTTGTTGATGCAGACAATCATTTGCCTAACACCAAGGGTATTAGCGAGAAGGGCATGCTCTCTAGTTTGACCATCCTTGGAAATACCAGCTTCAAATTCACCCTAAGGGGAAGCAATCATGAGAATAGCAACATCAGCTTGGGAGGTTCCTGTGATCATGTTCTTGATGAAGTCTCTGTGTCCTGGAGCGTCTATGATAGTGAAGTTATACTTTGCTGTTTCGAACTTCCAAAGAGAGATATCAATGGTTAGACCTCTTTCTCTCTCACTCTTGAGCTTGTCCATGACCCAAGCATATTTGAAAGCCCCTCTGCCGATTTCAGAGGACTCTTTTTCGAATTTCTCAATAGCTCTCTTGTCAATGCCACCGCACTTGTAGATCAAATGACCAGATGTAGTAGATTTACCTGCATCGACATGACCAATCACAACAATATTGATGTGTACTTTATCATCTTTTGCCATTTCAGTTTGCTCAGTTTTTATTAGTTGTTTATTTGTTTTTTTTATGTTTTAATTTTTGATCAATTAATGATGCACTCCAGGTTAGCTTTTCAACAGAAAATTTGATATTAATCTTTTAATTTTTTCTGCTTTTCTTCTTTCAGTTTAGATTCTTAGAAAAAATATTAGCAATCCTTAAATTTCTTCATTTAAAAATCCTTAATTAATTGGCGATTTCCAAAGTGTCTTACATTTTAGTCTTTATTAGGAAATTACTTTCTCAAAGATCTTTTAAATAAAGCAATCCATGCTTTTTCTTCTATTCTTTCTAAAACAATTTATTTGAAAATAATAACAAACATTTGACTTCCATTTTGAATTTTTATTTCAATTTTCAATTACTTTAACTGTATTTTCTTTTTCCAATCTAAATAAAATGGGATATCTGAAGAAAATTGGATTAATTTTTCTTCTTCTTCGAATTAAATTTTGCATTTTTTTAACTCTATCTTCAAATAAATTCTTTCTTAACAATAATTTGTCACTTTCTAAAGCATTCTAAAATTTATTCAATTAACAAACTTTTACAACTAAAGCCTCTAGTTGAATACTCTCCACTATTTATATTCACTAAATCAAAATATAAAAATAGATAAATCAAATCTTCTCCAAATACTATCTTTCCCCATCTAATAATCTTGTAATGAATATTTATGAAAAAACTAGTATCTTATTGGTCACTCTAAAATATCCATTGAAACATGCCAGATCTTTTTTAATAAATATCTATCTAGGGCAAATTAAATCTTTGAAATCCTCTAATTTCATTAATTTTCCTTTGAATTTCTAAATCTTGATTTATGATATTATTATTAGAATTATTTTCTTTTTTGGTGGGAAAATATAATTTTAAATAACTTTTTTAAAATACCTTTAATTTTTAATTATCTTTATTTTCTGCTTCCTGAAATTCATTTAAATATTTGTTAAAAATGAATGCCCAATACGATACAATTTATCAGACTCAATATCTAGTGTTATCTCTTGATCTATCCCTTCAATAATGCATTTAAAAGTTAAGAATCATTAAAAAACGACTGAAAAATCTTAAACAAAATTTGATGAGTATTCTGTTAGAATAAGTATTATGGAATATTATTATTGGTGTTAGAGAAACGGATTTAATCTCTTGTAAAAATATTAAAGAGAATTAAAAATAGGATTTTCATTTTTTTAATCCTTCCTTTTTTTAAACACTTTCAAGAAAAGAAACATTTACAATAATTTTTGAACCCTTTTTTTATTGATGAAAATATCAATAGACTTTATTTCCTTTTTTAATATTTGAAGAATTTTTGTGTGTTTCTTCAGTTTTCTTATTTATTATTCAATTAAAGGAAGCAATACATATTTTATTGTTTTGCCAGCTCTGAATCTTAAGAATAATAAGATGTGCAGCTAAGAACAACAGTTTTATTATGTTTATTTCGTGTTTTTGATAATTTTAACTAAAATGATTTTTGATGCTGTCAACATAGAAGACTCATGGTATTATCATTATGTTGACAAAAAGCTTAAAAAGTATATAAAAGAAATATCAGATAGGCTGTCAAACAATTTTGAAATGAATGTCGAAATCGAGAGAACTGATGAATTCTACTTAGCTACACTAAAGACACATATTAATTCAATTAGGGCAAGTATAATTGAATTCGTCAAATTGCGAGATGTGTAGGCCAAAAGATTTCATTAGACAACAGAAAAAATAAAGAAAAATCAAGGAATCAATTTGATAAACCTTACAAAAGGGAAAACGAAATTCAAGTTTGGGAATGATCCTTATTCTTTTTAGACAATATTTGATGAAAATAATAAATAAAGAGAAACAAGATTTCAAGGTATAATTCCGGTCAACCTACAAAATGACAAGAAGCAGACAGCAATATGTAAAAATTTACCATTTTGTCAAGAAATTTACGGCATTTTTTAACAAAAAAAAGTATGTGAGATTATTCGTAAATGAAAAAAATGATGAGAAAATTTAACCATTTTAAAAATTAAAAAATTCTTTTCAGTTTATAAAAAAATTTTATCAAGAAGTATCCTTTTTATTAATTGGTTAACTAGAATGAATGAGTTTAAATAGAAGGGAATTATGCCATTATGAGAGGAATAAAAATAAAATAAGAAGAATAAAAACTAATAATCCTAATAATAACAACTACCTCCTTTGAAAAAATGAAGACCAATTTGAAATTGAAAAACTAACAAATTGAAGAAATCAACTAAGACAAACTTAAAACTGAAACTCCACTTGGTCAGCCATCAAATGCTCAAAAAGAAAGAGGAACTACTAAAAAAACTAAAAAGAACAATTCTAAAGTGTCTGTGAATAGTTCGACTAATGATGACCTTGCTTTCTTAGAATAAATGGCTAAAGATAATAAAAAGGAAGAACTCAAACGGATAATTGAGAAAAAGGAGAATAACCTTCTAATAACTGAACAACCTAATTCATCTGCTCTGGCTTCTTATGGAAAACTAGGCCCTGCATACAAAGATGGTCAGGAACTCTCTCATCTTAGAGCATAAGATAATTCTCATTTAAGAGTTCTGGGGTAAGAGTTTATTGATTTCTTTTATTATTGGTGTTTAATTTTTTTTTAATGTATTTATTTGTCAAAAGAAATTGGAAAGATGGAGAAACTAAATAAACTAGCCCACCTACAATTCAAATTGACGACTAATTCCCTAATCGATCATGTCCTCAAGGAGAGATCATGTTTTATTCGAAAGACTAAGCTTATAGAACGACAAAAGCTGAACTCAAAGAGAAAGATAAATTGTTAGATCATCAAGTATTTTTTGGATCTTTTTTTATTTTTTGATGATTGTTATGTTTGCTTGATGCTAAATCTCTATTTACTTGTTTAGTTGGAGTGTCTAAGAAAGGCAGCAGAAACGCATCGATAAGTCAGAAAATATTGTCAACAGATTGTCAAACCTGGTATGAAATTAATCGATATCTGTGAGGCTACTGAAGAAATGAATCGATTCCTAGTGAGAGAGAACGGATTAGAGGCTGGTATTGCATTTCCTACTGGTTGTTCTTTAAACAATGTTGCTGCTCACTTTTCACCAAACTCTGGGGATTTAACTACGATAGGGTATGATGATGTATGTAAATTTGATTTCGGCACCTAAGTCGAAGGAAGAATTATTGACAGTGCCTTTACAATCGCTTTTAATCCAAAGTATGATCGAGTAAGAGCCAAAAATTGTTAGATTTTGTTCTTTTTGATTTACTTTAACTTTATCTCTTTTTTTTTGAGCTCTTGGAGGCAGTGAAAGATGCAACAAATACAGGTATCCGAGAGGCTGGGATAGATGTACGTATCCCAGATATCGGAGCTGCTATTCAAGAAGTTATGGAAAGTTATGAAGTCGAAATTGATGGAAAGACATATCCAGTTAAGGCCTTGCGTAACCTTAGTGGTCATACTATCGAATGTTACCAAATTCATGGAAAAAAGAGTGTACCTTGTATTAGAACTGGTCCCAATGAGAAAATGGAAGAGGGTGAGTAATATGCCATAGAAACATTCGGAGTGATAAATGGCAAGGCTAGGGTATTCGAAGATGGAGAATGCTCCCATTATATGAAAGATTTCAATATTGAAATGGCACCTATTCGATAACCAAAAGCAAAGAATTTAATGAAATTCATAGACAACAATTTCGGTACACTTGCTTTCTGTAGAAGATGGCTTGATAGAGGTGGATAAACTGGACATGTTCTCGCTTTGAAGTAACTCTGCGATTCAGGGATTATCAATGCAATCCCTCCTCTTGTAGATGTGCGAGGATCTTATGTAGCCTAATATGAACATACTTTCGTGCTTAAACCCTCATCGAAAGAAGTATTGTCAAGAGGAGATGACTATTGATTCATTCAAAAATATAAGGAAAAATTTGATTTTAGATATTTATTTATGTCAGTTAATAATTTTTAAAAAAAATAAACCTTAATATTATTTAGCATCCCTCACTATTAATACAAAAAAATTGATAAATTTTGAAAGAAAGCATCAAATCTCTTTTGCTGTGTTATTGATAATCGAAAAGCTGACTGTTTAACATGTAGTGTGAATGATAAAGCTGAGTTAATTTGCTAAGCAGGATAAAGAATTTTAGAATATTTTGAAATCAGTTCTTTTAGTTAAAAGTGCAATCTCTGGAACGTTAAATAGCCTTCCAAAATAGGCAACAAAACTAAATTGATATTTGTAATTTGAAATGATCACTAATGATAAAAGGATTGGAGAAATTCCACATTCTTTCTTTGAGAAATAAAGAACAAGAAAGAGTTTTCATTTTTGAAACTCATAAAAAATTAATAAATGATAGTTGATTTGGTTGTGAGAAGGGAGATAGAGGGTGCTTATTAATGAAGCAAAAAAAAATATTTCTGATTTTCTTAATTTTTTGAAATAATTTTTGGTTGATGCTTAAGTGAAAATTTGAATAATTATGGAATCAGCCCCCAACATTATTTAATTTTCCTTCAAGCAAAACAAATCATAGATAAACGTCTGACAATCAAACCAACAAATATTTCTGAAAATGAGTGCATCCTCTGATAAAATTGCAAGCCAAACCAAAAACTGCAGCTTCAGCCTCCAGTCCATAGAGAAGTTTCAAGCCTTGATGGCAACCTAATAGGCAGAATATTCTGACATCAGCTACAAAGCAAACGGGCCTTTCGCGCTAGTGCTCAGAGCTAAGAAGAATGAGATTGCAGAGGTGGCTCTGAAAGTGCTTGAATGCACTGATCACACAGATTGCTAGATTTAAGCAATGGAGAGAGAGTATGCAATAAGGAAATAACTTCCATCTAGTGATTACTTTTTGGCTGTTTAGAATTAATTCTTCCTCACAGAAAGTGATAAAAGTGCTGGGTAGGGTACAACTTAGAATTCAAATACTGTTCGAAAGGTCTATTTTGTGCAGTAAATGGAGATGTGTTAAGGAAGCTTACACGATACTATTTCGCATTATTCAGAGAATAATAAGGATCCTCCTACTGAAAGTTTTAAGGAATTAATTGCGATTCAAATGCTCGATGCTGTGAATCTGCTGCATCAAAAGCACATAGCCCATGGGAATATTACCACACAACACTTCTTAATCTCATCGAGCTAGTTCTATCCGGTTCTCCTAAAACTGTACAATCTTCAGTTTATCTCTCTTGCTAACCACAGAAACTCATCAAATTCAGTATCCCGAAATGCGTCCAAGAACTAAATGCTTAATTTGGGCGAGATCTAAAGAGACTGCCTTGAATAAGATCTTGTTTCTTTGGGGAAAGTACTCCTTCAATTGGATAATATGGACACTAATTTTGGTTAATCGACAATCTCTAATAATGCGCTTGTTTAACCTGACTTGACAACCATGTTTGAAACTCGCCAGCTCAATCAGAGTACTTTACTTTACAAGATAGCATGTTCTTTGTTGTGTAAGTCAAGAGAGAATAGCTCGAGCGCTCGATCAATGCTGCTGTTGCTTCTTTAGAAACAAACAGAGGCATTGAATATACCTTTATTTTCAGTCGTTTTGAAGAGTCATGTAGACTCTCTACTTCTGCCAATTCCTTCTAAAAGGATCATGCTTGATGATCTTGTATGGTAAGTGAGTAGCAGACAACACAAACTCCGAAATGTAGCTAGTTGGTTTAACACCAAAGGATAAAGAAAAACCTAGTTAACTGCCGATTTACTCAAGAGCGCATTGAGCATCATGCTGGAGTAGAAAGAGTTTAGTGAAGTGTATGATGTCGTCGGAGTTGGAGTTGGTGGAGTTGTCTTCGGAGTAGAAAACCTCATGGAAAAAAGGAAATCTGCTCTCAAACTCTCACTGTGCACCAACAAAGCAGAAACCATTAGAGAAATAGGCATTTGGAGGATCTGTAAGGCTCCTTGCATTGTAAAGTTCTATGGGTGCAAGTTCTTCAAAGATGCTAACGGCAATGAGTTTGTAGTCTATGAACTGGAGAGATGCAAGTATTCGCTTATCCACCACCTGGAATTGCAGAGAATATATGGAGAATACTCAGATGCATAAAAGAATCTTTTGACCCTTCAAATGATTGATTCAGTTAGCTTCCTTCACGAAAATCGAATACTTCACAGAAACACAAAGGTAGACTGTTTTTTCATCACAGAAAACGAATCAGGATAAGAAGTAGTTAAGTTAGGCAACTTCAGTCATGCGGTTTAATTACAGGATAACTTCGAAGATTTGTCCTCTTTAGAAAATCAACGATTTTAACGGGAATATTAATCACCTGTGAATTGTATTTTGTAGAAGCATAACAGGGAATCTCCCTTGTATTTTGCACCTGAGAGATGGGAAAATACAGATCTTTCAACGTACTTGACTGATAGCTTCTCAGTCGGCCTATGCATCTTTCTCGTTGATAATTAGCTTGTCTGTTCAGAGGAATAACTTGCCCGAAAGTTGCTGTCAGTTCCTCTAAGATCTTCTGAGATATGTTTAGATATGAACCTTTAGATTAACATAACTACAGGTTTTAAAAGAATTGCTAAACAGCTCCTTATGTCTTAGCCACAATAAAGAAAGTCTCTTCGGAATTTGAGTGAGAATTTCACAATATCTTAGAAGAAAAACAAGGGAAATCCTAAGGATTTAGATGAGAATCTTTTTCAATAGCAAGTGATGTTAACAATAGAGGATCGAAAGATTTTAGATGATTTTAAAAAGGCACCCATGGCATATGCTAGTCTTTACAATATTTGTCTCAATTTCAATAAACTATTGATTGGGGAAACTGAGGTAAAATCTCTCTTTAATTTAATCAGTAATCTCCTCAATCTGTCAAGGATCTCAATTATTTTTACAAATAGTTCAAAAAGATCTTTTGAAGCAATATCTCTCCTGTCTCCGGCAGCTAAGCTAGTGAATTTATCCAGTACTGAACTCAAATTTTAAGAAAATTCAATTTAACACATCGGAGCGTAATCTCTGTTATCTCCCTTAACGAATCTCCTTAATCTCGCAAGCCTAAACCTAGATCTTAATTGCAACCAAATTGGAGACATCGGAGCGTACTCTCTGTTATCTCCCTTAGCGAATCTCCTTAATCTCTCAAGCCTAAACTTAGATCTTAATAGAAACCAAATTGGAGCCATCGGAGCGTACTCTCTGTTATCTCCCTTAGCGAATCTCCTTAATCTCTCAAGCCTAAACTTAGATCTTAATAGAAACCAAATTGGAGCCATCGGAGCGTAATCTCTGTTATATCCCTTAGCGAATCTCCTTAATCTCACAAGCATAAACTTAAATCTTTATAACAATCAAATTGGAAACATCGGAGCGTAATCTCTGTTATCTCCCTTA
>Ga0302271_10000728_pt1 | contig 32392 bp, 21 predicted proteins | sample III_Bog_N1_1_FD_198767 | JGI IMG/M metagenome (GOLD analysis project Ga0302271, IMG submission 198767) | Peat permafrost microbial communities from Stordalen Mire near Abisko, Sweden - III_Bog_N1_1 | ecosystem: Environmental > Terrestrial > Soil > Wetlands > Peat | place: Sweden: Abisko... | reverse complement strand
TCCAGAATTACTTTCTCCAATAACCTGTTTCGAGTCCTTCAGTTTAACTATGTGTACTCTGTGATAGTTCCTACTAAGTTTATGACTATCCTTATTCGGATTACTACTCTTACTCCTCTTAGTACAAGCAAGAAAAGCCAGCAAGTAGCCTAGTCGTTAAATACAAATGTCTCTAATGTTCCTTGAACTCTGGGTCTTGGGATGATCTAAGCCAAGTGGAAAAGACCTGCATAGATTAGGTCATTTATTTTGTTGATATTCCACTCTACACATCAAATTCTACAGCAAGCTTCCAAAACTATTATGTTATTTCAGGAAATTCTGGGCTTGTTTCTGGAAACGATCAATTCACTAGAACTTAAACAATCATTTAACTCAAAACAGTTGACCTTAAATCTATTTAAACCTACATATCTTCAAAAACCAATTGTAAGTTAATTTTCCTGGGATTATTTAAAAGAATAATACTTTTCTTATTAGCATTTTCATGATTACATAATCATTGCGTTTGTTGCTAAAAGGTAATATCAATTGCAGATAGTGCAAGTGGGATAACAAAACAAAAGATTCTTTTTGCTACACCTGCAAAAATGGATTCGCAGTAAATCTTAGTGGAATCTGTGTAGCGTGTCCTTCAAATTGTAAAACATGTGTCTTTTCTTTGAAGAGTTCTTCTATTTTAATCCTCAAAAAAGACCTTTCAGCAGCTATAATTTCAACTCTAACAGATGCAGATTTCAGCCTTGTATGCACTGTGTGTGATTCTCAATTTGTTTTGAGTGTTGATCTTTCAGGTTGCGATGCATGTGGATCTGGTTGTGGATTATGCATTTATGGTAAAATTCATTATTAAAGTTGACTATTTGCTCTGAAATTCTTTATTTTTAGGCAACGCAGCAATGTTTATAAACTCTGCTGAAAACGATTTAAATCGATATACAGCAGCTAGCATTGTTGCAAATAACATCAAACTTATCTGTCTCTCTTGCAATTCAGGATAATCCTATTCGTTTAATGGTAATTATTCTCATTTTTTTACATTTATCAATCCCTTATTTTTTAACAATCCGTTTACATATTTTTTATGAGATATATTTTATTTACTCGTGTTTGACTATTTCAAATTTTATTTGCTAAAAATTTTAAAAAAATATGGTATCATAATCTTTTTTTGATTGATCTAAGGTTCTGATTGTGAAAACGATATCAGTAATTGTGCTGTTTCTTCTATTTATACAACGAGCATAGGGAAGGAGTCGATGACATATAGATGGAGTTATCTATCAGATCTCACAAATTCTGAACATTCTTGTATGGAATGCAATGTTGGATATACTGTTGGAAGTGATAAAATCAGCTGCTCAAAAGATTGCGCAAATATCAACTGCGATAGTTGTTATTCCGATAATGGATATTACGTCTGTTAAGTCTGTAGCAATCCTTATGCAAATAATATTGATACCAATGTTTGCTTGTAAGATACTTCTTTAGTCACCTATGATAAATGCTATCAGACAGTAAAAAAAGAGCTTTTAATATTTATTGTGATTTATTGTGTAATTGTAAATAATCTAGGTTCCAAATTGTGCAAGCTGCTACTTGTATGCGGATGTTTCTAGTGGTTAGTCAATTAGTCAATGTATTAAATGCTCTAATACTACAGCAACCATGCCAACGATAAACGGATGTGTTTCTTGTCCTGAAGGTTGCTTGACTTGCTATGAAGGTAACAAAAACTATCATTTAAGCAAATGTTTCTAAGTATTAATGGAATATTTTTTGAGAAGGCAATAGAGAATTCAACTTGACGAGTTTCCTTATCTACGAAAAACCTAAAATTCCTTTGATCACAAGACTGAGTTACTCTAACTTTTATGGAGTGGAGAACAAATGCAAATCCTGCTAACCTGGCTATTTTTTTAATAAACAGCAAGAGACCTGCACAGTAGTTAAATGTGGCAATAATTGCAGCACTTGCATTTTAACTGAGGGTAGTTCTGTGCCTGTTTGTGCTACTTGCAACGAAACACTTCTTAAATCATATTTATCATCTTTAAACACTTATATTTCTTACCTTTACTATGGTGTAAGAGAGATCCCTGAAATTGCTTCCATGATCAGTTTTAATGCAGCTTAGACAGATTGTCAACTATGCCCAATAGCGTAAAATACCCTTTCAATATTTTGGAGCATAATTTTTCAATTTACTTTGCTGCTAAAAGCTGTGAGACTTGCTCAAATTCCTCTGATGTAACTGCTGATCCACTTAATCTCTACAACGCAAAGTGTTACTCTTGCAAACAAGCTTCTGATTTCTCTCTTTCAAGCTCGCATGAAATCAGATACGATCGTGACAGAATGCGCTGCAACTTGTGCCTCAAGACTGACAATGGATGCTACTTCAAAAAGCAAAGATCACTTTATGCTGAGTGCCTTTCTCTCTCAGCTGATATTGGCAAAGGGACCTAAGCATCTCCGCTCAACTACATCAGAATCAACGAAGTCAGAATTGATGATCTAATCTTGAATGATGAGGCAGACGCTACTCAAGCTATCATTTACTACAACGAGCTCCAAGTAAAGGAAATTGAAGTAATCATCAACATTAACACACTGACTTGCTCTGAGCTATTAATTACGACGATCACCTCCACTCTAACGGCGAAGATAAAATCCTTAGAGAAATACAAGATAACGATCCGTGGCCTGACTGAGAATAAGGGGTACATTCTCCAACAGAAAGGCATCACCACTATCAAGGGATTCACCGATGTATCCATAGAGAATCTACAGATCAATCAGAAAGCAGACAACGACCAAATCGGTTTTACAATATCCCACTCCAGCATGAACCTCATTACTTTCAATAATGTTAGATTCTACAGAATACCTTCCACTTATTTTTCCAACATGCTAAGTTTCAACTTCTCCTACTTAGACAATCAGCTATCCCTCATCGACACAACATTTCAAGGGTTTTCGTTTAATTCTAAGAATCTTCTATTTTCAATAGCATCTTCATCAACTCAGTCTTCAAAATTTGACTCATTTACCTTCTATTTCAGCAATCTCCAAATTCTCGATGTAGGTTATTTTTTTTATTCTCATTTCTCATCTTGATTACTGTTACAATAATTTTTGATTATTTTAATTAATTCCCTTTATTTCATTAACAATAATTTGAAAATATTAAAAAAGAAATGAAATGAAATAGTTTATTCTATTTTTTATTCTTAATCCTTAAAGGTTACGATTTGTTATTCATTTATTTTAAACCTAATTAATTTGCTTTTTATCTTTTGACTCTCAGCTTGTCTTCGATAGCGGCAGCTCGTTCTTCAACACTATGGCATTGAAGAACATCAGCATTTAGACAACAACTTTGATAATTACTGACAGTATTTTTAAAGCTAGTTCTTATTTTTTAAGTCTAAACAATCAAGTTATTGATGATTCCTCAAGCTTGAACATTTAAGGACTTTCAATAAGTAAATGCACTTTCAGCGATTTGGGTTATTTTATTTCAGGTAGTACATTCTCAGAAAGATACATTTCAGGGTTGACAATATCTGATAGTTTCTTTAGTAATCAGTCAAGCGATTCGCAAGCATACCTTTTTTAGCTTAACAGTCTTAATGCGTTTAATATCATCGTGGAGAGGAATTCTATTATTAACTATGTATTTTTTTAGGTGATAAATTATGATGTATCTGAAACCACTCAGCAGCTGAATTCGGTATCAGAGGTCAGTATTAAAGCCAATACTCTGATTAGCTCTGTTTATGTATTGGTTTACATATCAGCAACAAACTACAATAATCTCGAATTATCCGATATTTAAATCGACAGTAACACATTCGATACAACATTAGAGTCTATTAGCTTTGTTGTTGCAGAATATGTGCAAAATCTAATAATTAAGAATGTGCAATTCAATGACATGATTAACTCCAGATTCATACAAGTGAATACTCTGTTAAAAGTTGCTATCAAAAATATAAAACTTACTTAGATAGACTACAACTCTCAAATTCAAATTGCCGCTCCTAAAGTTTATGCCAGCTTAGGATTCTGCTTTTTAAAAAGCTTAAAGCTTCAAGCTAAAATAAGTGATGTTTCAGCCCAGAATATCCGATTGAAATCGTCATTATTTTTAATCTATTTTACCTATTTTTCTGCTTCATCTTCTCTCTTATCAGTAGATTCGTCTTACTACGACAATCCGAACATTAATTTCTCTGACATAGCGATCTACACAATAGATGTCTATTACTTTCTAAATATAAATGTGCCTATTTCGATTGTGACCATTATCTCTCAGACAGAGAATCCAGTTTACTTTTAGAACTTCCACCTATCTACCACTGCTCTTTTTCTAGAAGACCGAGTACCATTATTAAAATAAAAATATTTTTAAATTGATTGACATTTTCTTCTTTTAGATGTATGAAAATAACTACTCCTCTTGCATTGTGGTGAATGAAAAACAAGGCAATGTGTTAATAGAAGATAGCGAATTCATAGATACTGGCAGTGCTAAGAACTACGGGTGTATGGCCTTAGAGGTTCTAAATGTTAGTTTAACATCAACTATTTTCAAATCTGATGGTAGCTCAAGCAGTAGCTTTAGTGTTCAAGGAGGTTATTTGAATATTCTGAGTCAATATGCAAAAATTTATGATTGCTAGTTCATAGGCGGATAAGGGACTAAAGGTGGGGCACTATTCTGGAATTCCTTCGATAATGGATTACTAACCATCTAAAAAAGCATCTTCAATAGTAATTGGGCGATCTCGTCTACTGAGTTTTAATCTCAAGGAGGAGCGATTTTCCTTTAAGCTGGGGAATCCATGGGTATCGAAGTAATCATTGAAGATTGTATATTTTAGAACTCTACTTCTAGCTTTAAAGGAGGTGCAATTTACTTGAGTGCGCTCTATTATGCTAGTGTGATTGAATTAAAGAACGTGGAATTCCTGGATAGTTTCAGTATGTTAGGCAATGTAGTTTGTATTGAAGAGACTTACAATTTAGATAGTTGGGTTTATTTTGAATCTGTCACAGTCACACAAACATTCGATAATCTCCTTCCTACGATTACTACTGTTCTACAGACATTAGATACTATGAGCACAATGAATACAGTCTCCCTCACTGGGAACTACTGGATTATTTTAAGTGGTGTTAGCTAATTTAGTTTGATAAACAGCTAATTCTCTATGAAGTAGTCTTCTTTTACCCCTTCACTTTTAGAGTCGAACTACAGTTTGATGAGCACTGAAAGGGCGTAACTCGCCTTCTAAGGAAGTTTATATTTGTCCAAAGTGCTTGCAATAACAATAGAAGGTTGCTTGTTCTCTGGGATTGCAGTTTTGAGGACACCTGTGATATTATTAGATAAGCTTGAAGAAGTGACCATCAATAATTCTTCTTTTGATGGTTGCTTGCTTGCTAGCACTAGTTATTTCGATAAATACCCTGATTCTCTTACTCTGTCTCTCTTTGATTTGTCGGCTAATGTCCTATCGATCAAAGAGCAATCAACCTTTACTTCAAATACCTGTGTGTCTTGCGAGGAAGGAACATTGAAGCTTTATTCTAATTTTTTAGAGATTGTCGGCTCTTATTTCAAATCCAACAGTGCTGCTAATGGAGGAGCGTTGTATATTCTCTAATCCTATGGCTCGTTAGCTTCCAGAACAGGATTTAGAATGTTGACCTATGGGTAGAATTACAATGCTTCCATTTCTTCTTCTTCATTCCTAAAAAATTCAGCTTCCCTTAGTGGGGGAGCTATCTTCTTAGACAACTCGAAGCTTTACATCTCAGACTGTATCTTCACTTCTAACACAGCTATTGAAAACGGTGGAGCAATCTACTATTAAGTCAGAAATGACACAAGTTATGCCTCTCATAAGTTGTATTTCTCCTTTTGTACTTGCTCCCTAAACGTTGCACAAAAAGGAGGATGCATATACTCTCCTTTAGCCTATCCTATTCAAAGAGAATACATTCATAATATTTACCTAAACAACATAGGCATTCTATTTGGCTCTGATATCATCACTTCCCCTTAAAAAATGAGCATATTTATTAACCAATCAGCCGGAGCATTACCTACCATAAAAAAGCATGAAAGTGGTCCACTTTAAGTAAATCATTTTTTAAATACTGATTATTTTTCCACAGTTAATTTGAAATAACATTTTAATTGTTGTTTTTAGGAAGAGATCATAGTAAAGTTAATGCAAGAAAGTGGTGAAGTTTATTAGGAGTCAGAGAATGACTTGGAGTTAGTCTTTTAGACATCAACTATACTTTCAGCAATAACTCCTTCCTCAATAAGATAAAAAAAGGGAATATTTAATCTCACAGATACGATCAAGGTTTAAAGCAAATTAGGCAAATCTTTCTACATCTTTATCTCTTGTCCGCAAATAGTCAATCCTGTTTACTCTTCTACCAATGGTGATGTCACTTCTTTGGACACTACATACTTTGCTAAAATTTTAGTTTCTATGAGAGAAAATTGTTAGCTAGGTTATGAATTAATATAATAAGCAGGTTTTGATTATTGTTAAGTATGCGAATCTGGTAGATACTCGCTTCAAATAAATGTTCCTTGCAAGAAATGTTTGGCAGAATTCACATGCTACAAAAATGTGATTCTTATTCCTGCTGGCTATTGGAGGGTTAATCTTACTACAGATGTAGTATTCCCTTGTGATAGCAAGCGAGCAAGTTGCATAGGAGAAATCAACAGGACTCCAGAAGAGGCTGCTGTTAGAATTTCATCACTAAATTATTATTGTTCAGAAGGTAAATCAAAATCTACAGCAAAAACCTCAATTAGAGAATATGAAATCATTTTTTCTTGGGTTTCATTATTTTAATTATTTTAGGGAATATTGGACCATTATGTGGAGATTGTGATTTAGATGCTAAGGTTTGGGGTTCGCATTACTATAATTCATCGAAGTACACATGCGAGAAGTAGATTTCTTTAAAAAGTTTATTTTGAGTTCAACTATTAAAAACAATATTCATTTGGTTGTTTAGATGCGGTGCAAACATACTGATGTACGTCATAGTCGGTTTGATGATGGCCTTTGGGATAGGTATGGCTTGCTATATGGTCGATTTGATGAAAAAGACTGTGAGAATATCTGTCTTGCGTTACTACCTGAAACTTATCAAATGCAAGGCTGGAGGACACTAAGATTAATCTAGCATTATGATTAAGTTACTCATCAATTATTTGTAGATCATCTACGTTCTATCAACTATGGAGATTGCAATTCCTTCTTTTTTCTCAGAAGCAGTGGCATTTACTTCCAGTCCTACTGATAAAATCATGCACGTTTAAGACTGCATTTTAGTGGCTTAGTTTTCCATACCTTTTGTCTATGTCAGGGTGGTATTCTCACACTTTATTGTTGCTGCTTAGTTGCTCTTCTTCTCAGTATTCCTTTTTTATTTCAATAAAGCGTCTAAACAGAAAAACTTGCTCTCTTTCTTCTTCTCAGGATGGTTCTTTTTGTTCTTTTTGTACCAGCCTTCGATGGTCAAGCAAATTATGGGCATTATATCTTGCCGCACAATAGGAGATATCTCATACGTATAAGACTCCTTGTCTGTAGAGTGCGACAGTGAACATTCTTAATATCTCCGAGTGTTCTTGCTTCCGTTGCTATTTTTTTGGATCATACTGATACCGGGAATATTTCTAAAATCACTTTCGAAATAAAGATTCAATCTTTCCTCTTTGAAAACATCTATCTCCCTTGGGTTCCTTTATTTTGAATACTAACAGTAATATTATTTTTGGGAATTTATTAAGATACTCCAGAAAACACTTCTCATCATTGTTATGAGCTATTTTGAACTTGAAATCTCACTCAAAGGTGTTGTTATAGTAGTTATCTTGCAGTCTTACTCCTATGCGACATTATCATGTAAGAGAAATGATATCTTATTCAGTTACTTTGTTATTACCATAATGAAAAAACACTCCATTAAAGACTTCTTTTGAATTCCACAAAAAATACTCATTTCATGTCTTTTAATTCATTTTTTTGGTGTTATTTTGTTATTTTGTTTCTTTAGATAAGCCTTATAAAGAGACCAATTTGAACCGAATGGACTTCCTTTGCAGCTCTATTTGCACTTTGAGCATCTCTGTTGGTGTCATCCTCAACATTACTGACAGCATTCTCTTGCAGGTAGCCTTTTTATCTGTACTTGGCACAATCAACCTCTGCATGATAGTGACTTTCTTTCACAATTTCTTTATCTTATTTCTTCGTTCCCAATCTCCTAAGATCATGCGATATCTCAAATATCTCTTAGACATTTGTCCTTTCTTGAAGAAATTTTTTAACTATAATCATATTTTAGGAGAAAGAGCCTAACAAAATTGGTCCAAAATCAGACAATTAATACAAATCAAGTAATAAATCAGCCAATATGAAAGATAGCACTATGCTTCCAACCCTCAAAGATATCTCTCTTTAATCTACTTATAGGATCAACGATTTCAAAGTATTAAAAAGAATTATTCCTCCAAAAAAGGAGAGAATATTGTTGAAAATATTAATTAAAAGTAAATATTGAGATCATCTCACAAAAGCTATTTAGAGTGACTAGTATTTTTAAGTTATAAGATGTAGTTTCATTTTCGCTTCGTTTTTTCAACATCTCCCTGAATTTAATCTATTTTGTCAGCAAAAAGTCAAAAAAATCTTCAAATTTTCAAATAAATAAAACCAAATTTGACCTCAAAAAGCATTCAAGGATATTTGGGAAACAAGAAAATATCCTAAAAAAGATTAAATAAAAAATAATTAATTTTCCCCTTCAAAATTTTACTGTTTCTGCCATCAAATTATTTTGTATGCTAAGTATTTTCTTGTTTAGTTAATATCTTATTGTCAATCTAAAAAAAGATTCTTTCTTAAAGAAAATATGAAATTTTAAAATGCTAATTTTTCCCTTCTTCGCATAAAGAATCCTCTCTCCTAATTATTTTTTAAATAGTTTATCCTCTAGAACGATTTTTAAAACATTTGATGAAAATCTTTTTTAATTTTCATATGAAAAAGCAACAAAAAAAACAATTCCCTTGAGTTTTTCAAAAAGATTCCTTTTTTTTTTTTATGAGTTCTGCAATAACATTCCACAAACCAAACGCGGATACTATTCTTGTAATTTCCCACAAAATATAATACTCTTAACGATTACTCCTTTTAATAGTCTTCTTCACCCCCAGAATTTTCAGAATCGTGTGGTAATAATGGGAGATTATTCTGTTAATAATATTCATCAAGCATTCATAATTTTAATAGGTATCATCTACTACTTAAAAATAATACCTAGATAAATTATTCTTTTTCAATGACGGACTATTTCTTTCCTTTAATATCTTTCTTAAATTTCTTTCTTTTTTTTTTACTTTTTTACTTGTTTCAAGCAGAACATCTTTCACTTGCTCCTTAATAAGATTCTGAAGATGCAATCCTAGCAAGGAGACAAATTACATATTCTTTTTTATTATTTAGAGAAGCTCCATTAGATTTTTGATGAAGAGCGAAGTTTTTGATTTTTCTTTTCACTTCTTAATAATCAAAGAATCGTTAAAAATGATGCTTTCTATGAAAAATAAATAGCTAAAATAACAATTTTTTTATCTTGTTGGAACTTTTTAGAAAATTTACATTAATTTGATTCTTCATTCATTAAGCAGTCAATAAATAAGCAATATTAGCTTATTGGATTCTTTTTAACTTAGTAGAATCTTCATACAACTTAGTATTTTTTTAGAATAGGTTGGCCCTCTGTTGAGTTGAGTCACTTTCTTTAATAATATTATTAAAAAGTGACGCAGAAACAGATGGTGACTCAGAAATAATTAAATATCTTAACTATTGATTCCTTCAATGAGCAGTTGTTCTTTCTTTTATTAAAAAATTAGCCTGGGAGATGAAGGGCTTAACTTTTTTTGGATTCTTTTCATAATAGCAGAATTTTAAAAAAATGTCAGATGATGGCAGTTTCTATCTTTTCCTTTGAAAAACATGGTGAAGATGAAGGAGAAAGTTAATTGGATGGATTCTCTCCTTCTCATAAAATTCCTCTATTTAATATTGCAAAAAAGAAATCTACACAATATTTAAAATAACTGAATTTTTAAATAAAATAAACCCCCTTTATTTTTAAAAGAAGCCAACTTCAAAAGTGACGACAATTTATCTCGTGTTTGTGAGAAGAAATATGTAATATATAATATTATTAACGAATGTAAGTAGGAGAGGGTATTTATGTGGGGAGAAGGGGTTTAAATTCAGGATATTATTAAGACGATTTAGCAGATCGATAATTAATTACAAATCGTAACAAACCTAAAAAAAGAGAGACAGAAAATGAAGATCTAGTAGATCACTTTGATAGCCCTTTTGATTGTGCTCTCATTTAGCGCAAAGGGCCTTACAGTTTCAGGACAATCAGATGAAACTATCAGTGTAGAGGAGGTTATCAGCATGCAGTAAACAATCAACTGGAATGAAGTCTACAACAATACCTGGTACTATCCACCATATCTTGGGGAGATGTTCATCAGTGAATATTACCTTGAGTTGTTGACTTTCGATTGGACACATAAATCTGCATTCAATACAACTTATTTCACAGAGAGGCTTCTGGAAAAGCAATTCATCGATGGATCTTGGGAGCAAGTCCCAGAATAGAACCTCGAGACTGGATAACTCGATGCTACTATTTTCAACTATTGGTATTTGAAAACAGTGATGAACCATCCTGCAATCCCAGAAGCTCTAGCAAAAGCACAAGAATGGATCATTAAGCAAGGAGGAATCGAAGCAGCTCAGACAATGACAAAGTTCAAGCTTGCTATCTATGGACAGTACTCTTGGGATGAGTTATGGTCAGTACCCTTGTTTTTATTCAAAAAAGAAGGCCTTTATTAGCATACATATGTTAAAGATTTGACTGCTTAATGGGTGTATCCTCATTTAGTTTCTCTAGCTTACTTGCGATATTAACGCACGGTATTTTCGAACATCGGAATAGCTGATCTCAAAGAATTGTGGGTTCATTATCCTAAAAACGGAATCGTTATCAACCCTAGAGAGTTTTCCCCTGGAAATCCTGATCCTGATTTATTAGTTCTTATCAACGAAATCTTCGCTTTGAAAAGACCTCTAGGAAGTTTTGGAGCATACACAATCAGCACGTTGCTAGCTTTGATGTCATTTAAAGACTTTTAAGCGAAATATCCGTCGTTCTACACTGAAGAAATTGCTAAAGCTTACGAAGACGGCTATTGGTTTGTGGAGTTTAATTATTTTAATTTCAGAGAATCTTACCATGGTTCGTTGGATGATGGTCGCTGGTGGGATACTATTTTAATCAGCTGGTCGATGCTAGAGAGTGGACAAGATAAAGATAAGCTCTTCCCGATTGTCGATAACATGGTTCGAGAAGGTCTTCAACCATTAAAAGGAATTGGTTATGGATATGATTTTGAATATGCACCTGATACAGATGACACTGGATTGTTGCTTGTTGTCATGAGTTATTATAAAGAATAGTACTCCAAGGAAATCCCTGAAACCATTAATTGGCTGCTTTCAATGTAAAATGATGATGGTGGATATCCTGCTTTCGATAAAGGTAAAATTTAAAAATATTTGCAGAAAATGTTAAAAAATAAACAGTTTTTTAAATTAATAAATAATTTTCTTTTGACTGTGCTTGCTTTTAGGAAAGAATGATGATGGTTGGTTTTTGAAGACGATATTTGCATTATCTGGAATATCAAACTCATGCGAAATATTCGATCCTTCATGTCCAGATATTACAGGCCATGTGATGGAAGGTCTTGGAGAATTCGGTTATGGAGCTGATTATCCAAATATCATGAACATGATTAAATACTTGAGAACAACATAGAATTCATGGGGTACATGGCAAGCTCGTTGGGGAATAAATTATATTTTCTCAGTGAGTTCAGTTGTTCCTGGATTAGCTAGGGTGAACTATGATCTTAGTGAAAATTGGGTACAAAGAGCGATTTAATACTTGATTTCGAAGTAAAATAATGATGGCGGATTTGGTGAGTGCACGCTATCATATAATGATCCTGAGAAATGGAATGGAAAGGGAAAATCAACTGTGACATAAACAGCTTGGGGATTATTGGCGTTAATCGAAGTCTACAATCAAAATGATATTATTAAATAAGCTGCTGACAGAGCTGTAGAATATCTCCTAAATGAATTTAAAAATGATAACTACACATTCTTTGACCATTCAACTGTTGGAACTGGACACAGAGGGCTGCTCTACTTGCAATATCCATCATATGCATAATCATTCCCTCTTGTAGCCTTGAATAGATACCAAAAGGTGCAGAAGAACGAATATAAATTTTCTGAAGCAATCTATGCAGGAGATGGATAGAAAAAACAGAAATGAAATTGTTTTTTTGTATGTTTTATGTTTGAATTATTTTTGTTTGCATAAGAAAATATAATTGATTCTTCCAAAGTGTACTAGCTGTTAAAATTGATTAATCTTAAATTTTTCTTGAAATATTATCCCAATAAATTCGTTTTTTTATGAAATTAATAATTAAATTTGAATTGAATAACTTGATCAGAAATGCAAAATGCCAAATAAGAAATTTACAAAAAATTTTTTTTTAATTTTTTTTTTAAGAAATTTTTTTGAGATTTTTTCTAAGTTTTTTTAAAAACTATACTAACATAAATAACATGAACGCAACAACTAAAATGAAGTTAAAAAATGTATTCGACATCTTCAGACTCTCCGATCTTCGCTTTGTTACAATGTTATTTGATTTTTTTTAAAATGTGTGTTGTTTTATTTGATTTTATGTTTTTTTTGAATTTGAATTTGATTTTTTTATTTAATTTTTTGATTTGATTTGTTTAATTTAAATTTTATTTTTAGATATTTTTTTTAATTTTATTTGAAATTACGTAAGAGCTTAATTTTTGAAGATCGAAAGGGATAATTTCATATATAAATAGCAATATAAAATGAATAGGTTTACATATGGTGAAGAGCGAAGAGAGAGGTGAAGAAGAAGCGAATACATAACTACAAGATCTTGTAACGATGGGCATCAACAGGTGGTCTGGGACTATGTTTTATCAACGATGAAAGCTCGTAGTGAATTTGTGGTGTAAAATTGACATTAAGCCGGGTGTCTATGGGTAAAGTTTTCCAATCCTTTAGTTTTGGGGTATTGAAAAATGTATTCACTTTGGGAGTTCAATCTTGATAAACATTTCTTTATGGGCTAGGAGGAATTGCAAGGAAAGCTGAGATCAAAGAACAAACAAACTGTTTGCTACTTCTTTCTCATTTTCTACATGCTAGTTTCCACCTTTCTTTCTTTCAAGCAGCTGGGAGGATATATGTTTTTTAGATTAAATAAATTATAAAGTGGTCTTTTATTATATGAAGAAAATCAAAAATCTATTGAAATAAAAAGGGGGGAGGCAGAAAATCACTTTTAATTAATTATCCATTAGATTTCTATTAAGACACACAAATTATTCACCATAACACTTATAATCTCTCTGCTTTTCACTCTTTTTGTGTGTCCTTTAGTTGCAAAGAAACAGTTGCTAAAGGCCCTCAGTTTCAGAAGCGAAGAAGCATTTTAAGAACCCCTTCATCCTTTAGCCTTATTACAGCTATCCCTAGGGTATCTTAGTTGAGAACACTCACTTCCTACTTAGAAATTTCAAATAAATTTGACTGAAATTTAGATGAATGCAGATAATTTAAATCCCAACCATGCAAATGCTGGTTCAATGATGATCGATGAGCCTGCACCTAAAGTCTAATAATCGATCAATGAGCACTACACTACAAACCGACGATTGCTGTTCATTAATCTGATTGCATTTGGATTTTTACTTAATTTTGGATCAACAGGACTCCGATTACTGTAGACTTACCCTTAAACTCTCGTATTTTCAGCTTAAACTTAAGATGAGAATTGGAAAGAACAAAACACACTTATATATGTGATCCTTAGCTCTCTTGGACTCGTCTTCGGAATATTCTCTGGGTATGTTAATGATTTTGTCATGAGGAAATACGCTTTTCTCATCTACACATTCCCATACTTTATCAACATTATCTTGTAAATCGTGTATGGTGTATGGGTGATAATCAACAGATCTGATGAACAAAGCACAACAGATGGCTCGCAGGCTAGTCATCTTGAATAAAATCGATAGATATAACTCATAATCGAGCTAATCTACCATAACATCGCAGATGGATACAAGGTAGTAACTTACTTGATTCTCTTGGAGTACTTCGAACACAATGATTTCTACTGGCATTGTGCTATTTCTGTGGTCAGTACATAGGATCTGCCATTCACCCTGCATTCTGGAATATACTAGTTGGTTGTGTATTTCAATGAAAATAATTATTTTAATTATGATATTTGCAATGATGATGCGTTGTTTCCATAGGAGAAATTCGTGATTCCTTCCATGTCTAGACCTGTTTAGATTGGGCTGTTCGCTGTGTACATATTCACAATTTTACTATCATTGCTCTTCTTCCGAAGGATTCTTCGTATTTTAGAGGAAAAGCATACAATTGAACGAAGAGATCCACAATTACTAAATTACCATTATTCAGGAGGTTCCAAAAATAATCTCTTCTAGAATTACGCGTATTTATTCTCAAAGTCCAACTTCTTAGTGTATCTAGTGATTTTTATTATCTTCACATAGACTTCTTATTTCCCGTGGGTCTCGAAATATTAAACGTAATTCTACTAGCAATACACTTAAAACTTCGACATAGCGAATGTCTTTTCACCTGTGAATTAAATTCTGAATTCTGTATTCTCAACTCTTTTCACTCTCATCATCGCGTATTCTATTAAAGATAGTAGTAAAAGTAGTAGTACTTCTAGGGTAGAAAGCAGTCAGATCATCCCTAGTTAGGTCCCTCAAGGGAACAAACAACAAGAAGAGGAAATACCTCTTAATGAAACAGCCAGAAGATAGCACTGTGAAAATAGCAACTGCTCAGCATCTAATTCTCAATAATAAATTGTAAAAAGAAGAAAGCTGGACTAAAAACTACGAGTATCTTGCTTGATAATTTCAGTATTTAATTTCATCATGCTGATCGAAAATACTTGCAACAATTGTGATTCAATCCCAGAAGAAAAGGGAGTAGGGTTCTTTATCATATCAAATACATTCTTAGTACTGATGCTTGCCTGTACTTGTCTGATTGGCACAGCATATAATTTCTTACTCATGAGTTCTGTGCTGAAGATCGTGCAGTTGTTTCATTCCAGGAACAAAGCCCTGGGATCAGCATTGAGTATCATGATCTCAGCTGTTTATTTCTTTGAGTTTCTGAATTATATCATTCAATCAGATGGGACAGTGATTTACAGCATCTATTTTGCTTTGAATTCCTTAGCACTTTTTGCTATGATCACAATACACTCGAGAGATTCTAGACCAATAGCTCCAGTTATATAATTAACAAATAATACTAGAGATAATGATAACTAATGATGTTTTCTTCATAAATTTACTGAAAATAAATAATAAAAAAATCCTAAATTTCATTTAATATGTGTCGTAACACAGCATTTTTATTAAAACTATTAAAGCGAAGAAATCCTACTTTTTTCTTTAGAATTTAAGACAACGCTAGGATGAAAACAATCTATTGAACAGTAAAGAAGAAAACTGATCTGCTAATTTCAATATTTTAAATATATTTTGATTTTTGGAGCCTTAATTGATTTGAAAATTATTAAAAAAGAAGAAACAAACCAATTGATCCACCCATTGAATTCACCTTTAAAAATATTACTCTTTTCTCTTGAATAATTAAATTAAATATTTTTTATCCCTTTTTTTCTTATTTTTCCCCCCAAGACAATTTTTGAATCTGATGTATGGTTGATCTATGGGGAGGCTTAGTAATTTCAATCTTATATGGGGAATCACAATTCAAAAAGACCTTTAGTGTCCAAATTAATTTGAAATCCTTTCCCTTTAATATGAATGCTTTTTCCTTCCCAACCGAACATCCGTTGGCAAAATTTCTACTATTAATGACAAAATTTTTATTTTTTTTGAATTTCCTTCATTTTGTATGAAAATAAGAAGATTATTTATTTTAATTTTTTTTTTTTATTATTTAATTTTTTTCATAGAAATATTCATATTTTTAATCTTTTCTTGGATATATATCCATAATAATATTTTTGTTATATTTGAATTTATTTATAAGTTTATAATCTAATTGTTTTCTTTCCTCTTTCTTTGCATATTTCTCGATTATCATAAAAAGCAGCAGCAACAACAACAGGGACAAGCATTTTCTCGAATATATTACTAAAAGCTCTTCAACTTCTTCCATTTCTCGTAAAACGAGACATTTAACTCATTTACAATTTTAGTATGATTGTTGAAAATCGTTTATTTTGAAAACGAGATCGGGGCGATAGTTATTAGAATAGTGTTTTCGTTATTAAAGTTGTAGTAGTTGTTATTATCCTCGTCTATTAGAGGAGGTTATTAACTCTGAATTTAATCGAGTTTATTCTTCTCAACATTTTGAGCAAGTGAGCATGATAGAATCGACAGCTGGAATGGCTTTGCAATCGGATTGGTAAAATGTTTCGGGAGTAAATATGCTGATTTTGACAAAGAACCGAACTGATTCTCGATAAAAAATTAGCAATTCCATAACCAGCGGAGCAATTTTACATGGGCAACACTGCTGTTCCCTTTTTTTGGCGCTTGCCTTGTAGATTGGACTTTTATTTTTATTTTATTTTATTTAATTAAATAATTACTTTTTTTCATAGTTTTCTCTCAAGGAAGAGGAAGGGATGTATTAATCAAACAACAAAGAAAAAGGAATATTTTGAAGGGGAAGATTAATGTTCAATATTGAATGATTATTTTTTTAGATTATCTTTATTTATTTTTTTCCTTTTTGACTTTGATTTCCCTTTCATTTTCTTATGAATCCCTCCTCATCCCCTCCCCAATCAAATAGAAAAGGAAATGCATAATTAAAAAAATAATTAATTTGTTTTTAGATTGTTTTGAATGGGGATTGCTTTTTGCTTGATAAAAATATTAAGTAAAACTGCGAAGAAATCATAAAAAATACAAATAATTCAGATAATTTAATGAATAAAAGCGATCATAGAATAGATTCATTTAAGGTTCATGATACGAATTGGCTTCTTATGTGCATGCAAATTACTCTTCATAGGGACTTTTTTCTTCTACTAAAGAGTTGATCTCACTTTTCAGAAGCTTAAACAATTCTTGCGATAAATAGGAGTAGTAGTAGTAAACAAAAAAAAATGGTTTAATATCTAATTTAATCTTTATTTTGTCATGGGCAAAACCATTCTCTCAAGGTTTCTAAAAGTTGTTTCATGGCTTGGATTTGTAATCAAGCCAATTAATATTCTCTGCTGACTTTCCATTCTTGAACTTCCCTTCAAACTTCAATTTACCTTCACTATTATACACCTACCCAATACCTTTATTCGAGTTAAAAAGAATAAACCATTTACAAACATAACAAAACGGGGATTTTTTCTTTTTTTTCTTTCACAGTTAATAATATTTACCATGAGGCTCTCCACATTACCATTGCCCTTTATAATGGATAATACCTCCGCGATAATAAAATGCTCCGTTTCCATCTTTAAATCCATTTTTCCATTGGCCTTCATAGTATCCACCATAAATCACTGTTTCACAAATACAAAAAAGGATACTTAAAAGCACAATTTCATAAAAAGATCTCAAAAAAGAAGCTGAGTTATTAATTGATACACTAATTTATTCATAAAAAAGAATGCTTTTTTTTGTTGATATTTCCTACTAAAAACTTTTTCGACAATTTTTGATTTAGTACCTTGATATACTCCATAGCCGTGTCGCTCATTTGAAGAATTGATCTCACCTGTGTATGTTGAACCCGTTTTCATGACAAGAGTGACTTGATTTTATGCGTTTGCAGGACTCATTTTACTTATGAAGCTACTACCTGGTTAGAGTTGATAATAGTATTTTTTCTTGCCATCAACATGTTTCATAACATGACGATACTCAGGGCTTTAAAGCTTTTGTTAATACTCCTTGTCTTGAGTTTACTGTAGTTCTTTTACGTAGGTGTTCTAGTCCATGCCGATTCTAAAAAGCAAGTTGAAAATAGCTGCAGAGAATCTGTTGAGGTCTTGTTGATGTAACTTCAAAATATTAAAGAGTTTGTTTTGAGCCACGAAACAACAAAATTAATTATTTTTGATAATAATAATACTCCAAGTTCTTTCCGCCAGCAATAATCTAATCTTTTTCCCTTTTTTTTAGTTCAATATTTTACTACACCTATTTATCAATCAATTTAATTACTATTGATCCATTTTGTAATATTTTATCTTCATCTTTTTACACTTTCCTGAAGAGGTTTAGCCCTTCAAAATTCATTTAATAATAATTTTGTTAAAGCAATCAAAATGCAATGGGAAACAGCATTACACAAATATGCAAATATTACTTCAAAACAATTCTTAATTTTGTATAGCTTCTAAGATACTTCATTTCTGGTTTTTCATCTCCTTCTTATTTGCAAGTCTCAATGTTGATAGAACCCTCTAATTCTAAGGAAGAATCCAAGTTTGTAGAAAAAATCTTTCGCGTTGGAGGCCAAGTATTCAAATAAGAACACCAAAAACACATCGATGAAGATATAGTCTATCACTATGCACAAGAAGAAGCTTGCTACATGCCATTTTTAGATTGATGACTCGTCAAACTTATCAGCTGCTTAGATTTCGATGAAGAACAAAAACGCATAGAGGAATATGAACACCACATAGTACAAAGGGAAAACCCTAGAAAAAAACAAAACAAATTAAATAGGAATATTATCAAGGAAAAATAAAGAAAAAAACTAGAAGTTTTTTTATTGGAATTGCAATTTGTTACGTAGCTGATCCTCCTACTGTTCTTCTGAGCTTGACAGCGAAAAATCCCCATATGTAATTCGCTATCCAACTAGCAATAAGTGTGTAAATTATACAAAGCGTAACATCAGAAGAGACCAATGTATTGTACTGTTATTAGAGGAAAAAAAGATAAAAAATAATGTAAATTTTTTAAAGCAAGTATCAAATATAATTCTTCATTTTCCAGTAGAACTGAAAATACAAAGTTTGATTGTAAAAATCAAGATTCTTACTGCAGCTGGGATGATCTTGTACATTATCGCAAGGAAGCATGAAATGAACATCCAGTTCATGATGAGAATACTGATCTTTTAGATTTAATAGTTCTTTTCTTACGTATGGTAGATACTGTAGAAATGCAAGGACATAAATGGATTCATCTCGACTTGCTCAGTTACCACTTCAGAAATCTACTAAGAACTTGATTCTATTATACTTTACCTTCTATCTGAAGTAACTCCAAATCCTCCTTCAGTATCTTACCTTGGATCTGTCAATTGATTGTCAGCTAGCTCGTAATTCCTTTCTCTTGGTGGTGGAAGAACATTATTATTCATAACTTCGTTGATTTGCATTCTTCTTTTTGGGATTTAACTTGAACTGAGTCCAGGGACAAACAGAAAGACTAGCACTAACAAAACAAACAGCGAGATCAAACACATAGGGATGATAAACCCTGAGAACTTCCAGTAGTCATATTAAGCTGTGATAAAGAAATCAGAGCTGGGTGAATTATCTAGAATATCCATTTGATAAGCGAATTACCTGCCTGTAACCAATGCTTTTTAGAGATCGTAGAAGCAAATCACATGGGTAAGGCAATCGATGGTTTTATCATTGTAGACACCTAGATCTTCTGAGCTATCCCACTTGGAAGTGCTTTCGTTTAGGATCTTACATGTTGGGGTTGCATATTCTTTGAGACTGTACTGCTAGGATTTATATTTTGGAATTAAAACAGCTAAGTAGTCTTGCTGCAATGTAACCGTGAAACTGGAGAATTTTGAATAAGCCATCAATGTTTTATCTGTTACAGTGCTGTAGAATACACTGAGTTATATCACCATTGAATTGATGCTAGTGTCGATATATGCGTACCTAATATTTTTTAATAAAAAGTTATTTGGAATTGTTGGTAGGGTAAAAATAAAAATTGCTTACCGGTTAAATGCAAAGATATTGACATAGAAGAAGATATCGTATCCTGCTGCTTAGGTATTAAATGCGCTGTACGCTTTGCTTGAAATAAAGAAGCTTGGAGTGTCGATAGCTATCTTTAAACAGTTTGCAGAGGATATTGTGTCAATATTCATGAAATTAATTGCACTTGGTTTATGGGCGATCATGAGGTACTCTTAGAAGGATTTAGCGTCTCCATTTTTTAGGTATTAGAAGTATAAATCTGTTTTTGTTCCATAGATTGTGCTCAGGGTAGTAGTAGTTAGAGATTGAAGTGTGGCGGTAATTGATTAGGGGTAATAGATGTCTAGAGCAGCTTAAAGTTTAACATTTGGTAGTTCAATGGACGAAGAAGCTAATGCTGTGAGGATAGTTGTATCTGAGGATTGGGATAGCTACTAGCTAAGAACTGATACTACACCGATGTACTAGCCGAATATAGTGTACTTTAAATTGCTTCCAGCTGAGAAAGGGGAAAAATATCAATAAAATCAATGTAACATTTGCTTTTAATAAAATCAAGTAATTTGAGGAGAAATACAGTTTTTTACAAAAAAGAAATAAGCTCAAAATCTCTCTCTCTCTCTTGTTTACCTGAGGTTGGTGTGGCTTGCAGGACAGTTTAATAGTTAAGTACCAAAAAATCAAAAGAAGCCAAGACAGTGTTGAATTATGCAAGTGTTGTCTGGTCAAATCCATCTGCTTACTCGGCAAGGACAAGGAATGTATTGAGGGTCTTCTCGTAGTCTGGTGTTCCAGTGTCTTTATTGGTGAGAATATTGGCCAATCCTTTTAAGACAGTCTATATTGAAGTGTTAATAGAAGAAAGATTAGACTTTTAGCTGTTGCATCTAGCTCCATAGTAAATTCCACTTGAGACACATGAGCATTTCTCAAATGCTGTCGATGCATGGTCTGCACCTCCACATTCCAAGGAGTCTCTAGCATATTATGTAGTTTATCTGATTTCGTTCACAAAGTAAGCTCCTCCTATTTTTTCAACGGCGTATCTGTAGACGATTTCAGAGCGGAATGGCAGTTGATCTGCTAAGGATAAGGTAGCTACAGGAATGGTGTCGAAGGTTGTAAGCAAGGGAATTAAGTCGACAGCAGTTTTTGTGCATGTGTTTTAGTAAACCCCCGATCCTGTATCTTCATAACTAGCATAGAAGCCATTTGCACATTGGAGGCATACACCTGTAATTGGGCTTACATTTACACATCCTTGAGTCGATGAGCAATACAGTAATCCAGAGCTAGCTTGGATAGCTTGAAAGAATCCACTTGCACATGAAGAACATGATAGAACAAGGGATGTTCCCAAGCAGATAACAGTTCCTGTATCACAGGTGGTACATAGGTTATACTAGTTTGCGCAACTAAGGGTCTTTCCTGAACAAGGATTTAATGTAGTTGCATATATTGGGTGCAGGAATATAAAGCACAGAGACAACACGAGTAGAGTTATCTTAATCATCGGTATCTTCTTCATCATTGGGAAGGAACCTACAGAGTCTGAAGCGTTTAGCGATAAGTATAATTAATTATTTGTAATTTTGTTTTTTGATTTAATTTGAGGGGAAAATTCAAATTTTCTGCAGCATTCTTCAAAAGAATTAATCCTTTCTATTTAAATTAGTTGATAAATATCTATTTGAAGACGAAATAAGTATTTTCATTGATAATTCTAGATTTTTCATGAGTTCTGATCTAATAGTACAATAGATTTTGATTATTAAAACCAGAACGATATTTTGTAGTAATTGTATTATGCGGAACACAAGTCAAGACAATTTTGCTTTTCCTAAAGTTTTTATTTAGAGAAAACTCTTATTTTTTATATGGAAAAGTGGACTAAATTGAAAAGTTATTTGCCTCAATAATCTAAAGAAGTTAAGATTTATGATGATTTTAGGGGGGTAATTATCTTCATGATCAAGAGATATGGATATATTTATCAAATTGTTCTTAGTTTTTAAATAATATCAAGAAAACTAAAAAAGAAACGAATTAATTGAGGGAAGGGGATTTTTAAATATTATATGAATTCCTAAAGAATTAGCATATGTTCTTTGAATATTTCAAAACACACACACACATTATTCAATAAAATGATTAGGAACTTCGATAATCTCTTAATAACGTGAAAGAGAGCTTAATTATAAAAATCAAAGTTGTCTAGAAATAAATCTGGTAACTTACTTAGGAATTTGGTAGGCAGAAATTTTTTATTATTCTTAAGATCTATCCCCCCTCCTTTTTGTTTGTTTCTCTCCTTAGTATTTCTTGGAAATCATACGAAATCAAACACAAAAATAATAACAATAATAACGAAAACAAACTGAATACTAGGTGATTCTTGAGAACAAAAAATATTCTATTTTTGTTGTAGGATTTATAGAGACAAAATATGTCTTCATTGTTTGTCTGGGAGCGCTACAAAACCGATGAATGTCATGGTGAGTGCAAAGACACCTCTGTTTCAGACAAAGAGAATTACTTCAGAAGCAACGACCATCATTAGTTTCAGTGTACTCGTTGGCATGACAAAAATGACCGCAGAAGACCGGTGGTTGTCAAAGAGAAGAACAAAATCAACTACTCAAGACTCTACGTCAAGGACACTTACATCAGAGATTCTAAGCATTGCAATAATTACATAGAGTATTTGTACCATCCACAAAATTACAAATCCAGAGAATGTCCTTCGATTTCGAGTGGCGTAAGTGGTACAGCTGCGATTCCTTGTGTTTACGGCTAAATGTGCCCTTATTATCACTCAGTTTAAGAAAAGAACGATTGGTTGAATGATCCAAGAGCTCTGAAATTTAGGGCTGCACCAAAGGAGAAATTTACCTAGAGTCTTCTTGATGATTTTAATAATATTTAATCCAGTTATAAACAGCTTGAAAAATTGTATGAATCAGTCATAAAAGGGAGCTCAAATGTGGAATAATCATAGAATTCTTAAACATAAATTCCGCAATAAAATGGTAGCTAAATCCCAACAGGCAATGTAGCAAATTCTCCTTTTGCTTTAACTCCAGAATTGCAGATATCACAGCCAATTCAGAATCCTAGTTTTTAATGGAATCTTCTCCCAAAATAATCAGCTCAAGGCTAATAAACATAGCCACAACAATAAATCTCCGAAAATGAAGCTTTGTAATAACAGAAATAACTAAATTTTCCCTCAAAGCAAGCACCCGAAGAATAGCAGTCTTAGTAGTCTTTACCACAGAGCAAAGAAGAAATGAAGAAATAACCAGAGGATAATAATATTTTAGAGTAAATTATTATCAAGAGTGTGACACCACCAGCGATAGCGAACGACTAAGAGCAATAATTATCAGCTGCTCCTGTCGATTTAAGTGCTTTTTTAGGAATCCCTAAGGCATTTGATCATGGTGAAACACCTACACCTGGAAATATTCCATCTTCTGCTAATAATTCTAATCCAGTTTTGAACAATAATCCGATCAACAATAACAATAATAATCAGGTGGATTCAGTAACACCTACACAATTAGGTAATCAATCGCTATCCATATTCGACTAAATTGCTGCAGGATTGAAGTTAGCAGCAGCTTAACAATAATTGCCAGCATCCTCGGCTAACTCAACAACTAGTTTAGCTTAACCAGTGAAGTAAGGTAGAAATAACAAACGAGAAAAGCAGAACAACATCATCAACAACAAGGAATAGAAGCCCAAGGAGAAAGCTGCAGCGTAGTTAGATATAACTAAGTAATTCTCGAAAATCACTGATCTCAGTTCGAATGATGATTACTTAAAGGAGAATTTAGAGAAACCGAAGGTTAAGAAATACTAATACCATCAGAATATCGGTTTGCATGAGTGCCCTACTGTTGAGTTCAAGAACTACTAAAAACTCTCCTTCTGCTAGATTCAAAAAGACATGAATGCATCTCTTCGACTGTAAGAGTACGGACCGTATATCTGCGGATTCCTTAACCATCGAGGAGGAACAATGTAAACAACAAAACACAACTAGAAAATGAATATTTCTTATTATTCTTAGATTATCTTGATTTTTTGTGTTTAAAATGTTCTTCACTTTTTATGTTAAGGTACATAGGTATCCACGATGATGGCTGGGTTGATGGAATCTATTTGAATTCTAAGAAACGAGATTGGTTCTGTTAGCACATAGATAGTGTTACATCGTAAATCGAGCCGAGGTTAGTTGTTGGTGAAATCAGAATCGAATTCATAGAAGTTCTAAATAAACCTATGATCTCTGGATTCGAAGGAATAGCTTACATCATTGAGCTTTCAATTGTCAAAACAAACTTTTCAGAGTTGTATTTCTATGACAAGCAAGCGTACATTAAAAGAACAGCTTCATTAACCAAAATGAGCATACAAGAGATCAAGTAAAAAGGAGGGGGAAGAAGACTGTTAAAAAAGTATTTAAAAAAGGTTCGATGTAAAAAACTCTGTTTTTTTGTAATAATTAGATAAGATTTGCTGGTGAAGCTCAAGAAACAATCTAAAGCAGAAGCCAATGCGATAAATAAATTAGTAACAAACAATTAAATCTTTTTGCTTTACAAGCAATTAACAACCACCAAAAAATGTATTTGAATAATTCATTCATTTTGATTAGATTTAATTCGATGATGCAAGTGACTTGGAGAATCAATCTTTAGAATAGCTGAGTGCTTTGTTGAAGAATCTAGAAGGAGCTGTCTCAGCAGTTAAAGAAAGGATATCTAAAATTTAAAATTAATAGTAGCCATAAGTTTTGCTTTGATTTATTTATGTTGAATTATGTGTTTATTTTATTAGGATTTGCTCTTTTTTTAATGCTCTATCTTATTGCCATCATTGTGTGCAGAATCACAAAAACTAAAATAAGAGGGAGGTATATTTTGACAAAGAGTCAGTAGATGGTGGGGGTTTTAAGTACTTTCGATCTTTCAAGTATCTCCCTGAAATTTAAAATATGTTCATTACAAAATAAATAGTTTCTAGTCTTGGTTGTTCTTTTTTTTTTTCATTTAGAAGCCGACAAAGAGGACGAGGAGGAGTTGGAGTTGGAGCTTGCAGATCTTGACGAGGAAGAAGAGACAGAGTTTCTTTTTCGTTAGTTTTGCTATTTGTTTTCTTGCTTATAATTGTTTTTTCTATCACGATCCCTGTCTTGTTCTATTTCTTTTTCAAATTATTTATCTTTCTTAGATTCACGATTATCTCTATCTGAACTTATCTTCCTTCTTTGCTCCCTATTTTCACTTATCTTCCTTCTTGGTTCTCTGTCTTCATTCCTTTTTATTCTTGAATTTTTATCTTCATTTCTGTTCCTTCGCTGATCTCTATCTTCACTCTTTTTTCTTCGTTGATCTCTATCTTCACTTCTCTTCCTTTTTTATTCTCTATCATAACTTCTTCTCCTATCTTTACTTCCTCTCCTTTTATCTTCTCTACTTCTACTTCTCTATCTCTCATTCCCTCTATCCTCTCTATCAATCTTCATTTGTCCCCTTGATTTCCCTAAGAAATCTTTCTTGTATTCTTTTTTCTCTTTTTCGATATTGCATATTTCCATGAGCATTTGTGATTTCTCTTTATCAGCAATTTTCACATTTAGTTTTTTCTCTCCGAGCTTGATATTCATTGACTTTAAGTGCGCTTTTCTGAACTCCTCAGGTGTTTCAAAGACTACATACGCGAACCCTTTAGCTCTTCCTGTTTTTTTGTCAATTGGAATTTTGACTGATTTGACTTTTGCAAGTTCCTCAAACAAAGTTTTAACTGCGAGTATGCTTGCACTTTCGGGTAAGCCACTCACGAATAGTGTATCATCAAGACTAAATCCCATAATTCTCTTCAACTCCTCTACTGAAATACTTGGTTGATTCAATTTCTACAGCTATCTTACTTAAGCTTGGCGAGCAGCATAACGCTTTTGTAATTCAATATCAACTTAGCGGTAATCCACGACAATTTCATATTATCTAGTAGACAATGCAAAGGTTAAAATATCACCTGTTTTGATCTCTCGATCTTAGAGTTTCTCAATAATCTCACCATTCACAAATGACCCTGATTTCGACTCCAAATCGATTAGCCGAACTTTCTGATTGTCCTCGCAAACTAAACAAGCATGCAAACGAGAGATACTTGGATGAGCTAGAAGTACACTGTTGGTTTTATACTATCCCATGTAGTAATGATTCCTTCCACGAAGTTCTATTTTCTCAATAGCTTATCCATCTTTGATAATATTCAGTGAAATTGTCGGTAAAAGTATTGCATCGTTCTCTAATGGGAATTTAACTAGCAGTCATTTTTTCATATCACTTTTGTCTGAAATATCCTTCCTTACAGCCTCCAGCAATCGTCCGATCCAATTCTACCCCTTCGAGCCAACATAACCCCAAAATAAATTACTCGCAGACTCTTCTTCATAACGCTAGACGATCTATCTATCAAGACAAATAATATTATTATCTAAAACAGTTTATTTCAACACAAAATCTACTTGTCTTCAGTGAGTCGAAGTCTTTCGCGGAGTTCCATCGATCTGAGGAATTTATCCCTGATCAGAATTTCCATGACTTTCAATCGTTTATTCTCCCAATCAGGAGGATCTTCAATGGTTAGTGCAATCTCAACTAATTCTTCAGGAGAATCAACTTGCTATATTTTTTCTTTTGTAGCTAGATCTTATGCTCTTGCAGCTTGAAATGCAACACTTACTGATGGAAACAGCATGTTTTCATTGTAAACCCAAGAAGGTTCATCGTTATTTAAGAAGCTGAGAAAATCAGTGAATCTATCGATAATCTAGCTTTTCGGTTTATGAATGAGATACGTTCGTCCAGCTTCAGAAGAATTGAGAATGAATTCACTCATTCTATTGTTGTTGAATTTTAGCTTAGATTTCTTAATATATCAGTGTCTATTTAGCTTTCCTTTTGATTTGACTAGAAAAAGATTCAGAAACCTTCAAAAAAACAAATAGAGATAAATAGATGTTCGAATTAACAAAAAAGAATGGATACAAAAATGAATAATCTATCTCCCTTATTTATGTTGATTAGGCACTTAAATAGTGGGTAAAAACCAACAAGCAAATCCTGTAATTATCATTTTCTCTTATTGCAATAGAAAAAAATACTCCCAATTTAATTTACTAGATAAAATAAATTAAGGATATTTATGAATTATTGTGAGAAGCCCTATTATTAATAAATTCAGCCCTGTTCTAAGGATATTTATTGTTCCCTTTCTCTCTTGGACTAACTCCCGCGGGCAGTTAAATAAATTTGAAGTTGCTTGTAAAAATATTAATCAAAAAAATAAAAAGGGAAAAAATATCACAAAATATCCTAATATGAGATCCATAGATTTAGTAGCTGTGGGAGGATCTAAGGCCAGTTAAAAGGTTGTTGTTCCTCTCGTAACGGGTAAGAATGTTGTTGGTAGTGATAGCAAATGTAACTGCTAGGTTTCGTTGAAATTGATGTAGCCAAAACATTTTGAATTGCTTATTTCGAAAAGTGGAGAGATAACTTTGATCCCTTAGGTTGATGGATTGCAGATAAAAATGCCGAATGGAAAGATGAAAGAGTTGAGTGCTTATCAGTGCTATTCGTTGGATCTCAGTAAGCATTTTTATGTGGAGAGAACACTTGCATTCTCATTTGAACCACATGTGGATAAGAAAGGATAAGCTGAGAATGGGAAGACTAAAGGATCGTTATGGAACCCTAAAAAAACAGAAGAGGAAGTGGAACCAAAGAAAAAATAGAAAAAATAATAGGAAAGTGAAGAGAAAGAGGTAGAAGAAGTTGAAGTTGAAGAAGAAGAAGTTTAGAAGAAGAAAACTAATCCTCAAGGAAAATCTAAGGGAAAGTAAAGTAATGCAACGAAATCTAGTGAAAAGGCTACTAAAAATAAGAAAAAACAAGTAATCGAACAAAGTTAAGTTGAGGAGAGTGAAGAGGAAGAGGAAGAAGAAGAGGAAATAGAAGAAGAAAGTCCAAAACATAAGTCAACTAGATCGAATAAACCTGCTGTTAAGTCTAGTAAAAATTAACAGAACAAGGAAAAGAAGTCTGAAGGAACTACTAAATAGTCTGGTAAGAGAGTCAGTCTTAAAAAAGAGGGTTTGAAAGTGATCCTCTCAAACTGCGAGTTAACTCCAAAACAAAAAGACATCATGGAAAAACTTGGAGTTACATTCACTCGCGATATCAATGACAATTTCGGCGTAGTCATTATGGAAGAGTTCAAACGTAGAGTTAAATTATTAGTCGGATTAAACAAAGGCGCAGTGATCCTTAGCAAGAATTGGGTGCTTGACTGCATAGATGATAAAGAACTTATCTCTAACTTCGAAGAATACTTTATCGAAGTTTCAGAAGAAGATTCCAAGAAATTCGATGGATTTAATCTTGACGAAATTCAATTGTCAACTGATTCAAGGAAACCAAATTCTTTGTTTTCGGGGTATTCCTTCATTTTACCTGAGCTTCCATAAGAGACTGCCCATAATGAGGACCTCACTGCTATCATCGAGAGTGGTAATGGAAAAATTGGCTCATAGAAAAACACGGCTGGTAAATCAAAAAACCTTGTTCAACTAATTGACAAAGACAGCTTCAAGAAACTAAAGAGCAAAGCTGTCAAGGGAGTGACATACGCAGATCCAGAGTTTGTCCTTCTTTCTGCACTCAAGCAAGAAATTCAAGAATAACTAATTTTCCATTGATGTGTGTGTGTGTGTTTGCATGTGTATTGCATTTAAACTTGCTGTTTCTCAAAATTTTACAATTTACTTAGAGTAAAATGAAATTATTCTCAGGTTTCTTAATAGTAAAAAAGCATTTGTTCATTCTTTTTGTAATATTTTTTATTAATTATTTCCCAAAAGGCACCATATGTTTTAGTTTGATAGAAAAGCAAAGAACAAATGAAATAATAAAGAAATGTAACATTTTTATTTTGCTAGTCTTTTTGAAGAATGAGAGAAAAAGAAAGAAAAAATAGTTAAAATTCATAAATTATCTCTCTCTCTCTCTCAAACAGCTTGAGCATGCCCAGTTTCTTTGAGATGAGCAAATAGCTTATTTTTAGCTTAGAACCTTAATGCACATTGGTTACATTTGAACTCTCCAAGTAATTTCTCATTAGCTTCTTTTTCTTTACGTTTTTCTTTCTTTTACTTAGCTTTTCCGGTTTCTACTTCCTATTCGTCCTTTTCTGGCTTTTTCTACTAGATAACTTCAGGTTTAGCGTTCTTGATAAGTTTGTTGTATGTTTTATCGTCTAATTAATCGTGTGAAATCACATTTTTTTCTTTATTTTTACTTTTTTTATTCTTAGGTATTTCCTCGTCTTCATTTAATGCAGGTTTCTTGATATTCTAAGCAAATCTTGCTAGGTCATCATCAACATCAGATTCTTCTTCCTCTTCCTCTTCTTCATCCTCTTCTTATTTCTTTCCTCTTTTCTAGCCATTACCTTATTTTTTAAGTTTTGCCTCTTTTTCTTCTTATTTTTTCTTTAGAATCATCTATTCATTATGTTTATTTTCTTATTTTTTAGTTGCAAACTTAGCCTCCTCCCAATCATCATCGTCATCTTCATCTTCTTCTCTTTCAATAACCAACTTAATCGGAGCAGGTTTAGCAATAACAGGCTGCTCAACTTTTTTAGTCTTTTCTGTTATAATTTCCTCTGGTTCTTCTTCTTCTTCATCATCTTTCTTTCTCGAACCCTTAGGTCTCTTTTTGATTTCTTCTTTTTTACTATTTTTAACTGCTTCCTTAGCATTCAACTCCTCTGATTCTTGCTATCTTCTAATCTTATTTTCTTCTCTCTTTTTTTCAACACCAATTTCCATTTCTTTCTTTTTGTCTAAATCTTTTTCTTTACGCTTTTTTTCCTTTTTCAATTAACTCTTCGATGGACCTAAACTGCTTGTGTCATCATCATCTTCATCCTCGCCATTATCCTCTCCTTCATTATCATTATCATCATTCTTTTCAACTTTTCCTGATTTGGTTGGTTTCTTTGTAGCTTTTTTAGATTCTTCTTAAACCTTTGCTCCTCCTTTCTTGGTTGAAGTAGCTTTCTTCTTCTATTATTCCTCCGATTCACTTGAGTTATTATTATCACCTTCATTGTTCTCATCTTCACTGTCATCATCTGATTCTCTTTGTGCTTTGGAAAACGTTTGATTTTTTTTAGATTTCTTCTTCTTTTTGTTAATAGACGAAGGTGCTTCTGTAGGCTTAAGATGGTTAGTTATTTTCTCGAGTTCACTCTTTTCAAACATTCCCTTCCTTTCTTCAGCTGTCCCTACTTCATCTAATAGATCTTTTAGTTTCTTTTTATGTCCCTTTGAATTATTATGATTCAAAAGTTAGGCTTCACTTTTGAATGCTTTGCTGCATATTTCGCAATAAAATTCATCAATATACTACTCCTCATCAGGCAATACACCATCATCATCTGATTTTTTTCCTCTTTCAGCATCTAATTCAGCCCATCTTCGCTCTTCTTCTTCTCTTGCTTTAATTTTCATCTCTTGCTTTTTCTTAGCATCTTCACTTTTCTTGATTAACAACTATTCTTTTTTCTTTTCTTCTTATTCCCTTAGAGCTTCTTGCACTTCCTTCCATCTAGGATCTCTTCTTTTGCAGCACTCCACTAGTTCCTTGATCGTCTTTACATATGTTTTTTTCTCATTCAATCTTTCTTTTTTATTTTCTTTTTCCATTTGTCTCTTCACCCATCGATTAGGAGCCTCAGTTGTGTTGTAAGTATCCACCCAAGTGAACTGCTTGTAAGAAGAAAAACTTGTCCACCAGCGATAAAACTCCTTTACACTTTCGATAGGAGTATTTGCATGTCCGAAATCTTGAAAACAAACAAAAAAATACATAAAAAGAAGCAATCTAATAGATTTTTTTTTTACCTGGAGGAGTTTAATATGGTTGCAACTCTTCTTCGTCATCGCTGTCATCCTTATGGAACTTATAAGCATTGAGCTCTTCAAATTTGATTTTCTCGAACGCTTCGTTGTACACTGAATAGAAGTTCTTTTCTTATTTTTCATCGAAAGTTTTGTAGCAGGAATTGTTGAAATATGGCCAAATATTAAATCCATAACTAGCTTGCTCTAAATCTTCTTTCGACATATCTTCTTTGTCTGTACCACGCAGAATCTACTCTCTGTGAGAATCATACCATGCTCTTTCATTTGGATCGCTAAGAACTTCATATGCCTCAATAAGATCTGAGAAAAAATAAATTTTGAACATTAATCTTTTGAAGAACTGTTTGCAACTTCAAAAGAAAAGTGAAAATACTTTAAAATAGCTATTTCGTGTCTGTTTCTCTATTTTTATCAGGATGATACTTCAAAGCCATTTTCTTGTAAGCCTATTCATTTCAAAAGCCAAAATGAAAAAATTCAAACAAAAGAAATTAGCTAAACTCGCTGAAAATCAATCAATAAAAATGAACTCTATGTTTCTTTTTCTTATTTACTTTCTTGATTTCCTCATCAGTAGCCTTACGCTCGACTCCTAGAAGTTCATAGTAGCAGGTTTTCTTCGACATCTATCAAGAGAATATTATTCTTTTCTGTTTGCTGCTTTTATTAGAGAAATTGATTGTAATTTTTGTTTTTTTTATTCTTTAGGTAATTCAATCAAAAATCTATGAATTAGATCTCCTTCAAAAGAAAATATTTGTCTCTTTTTGCAGAAAGAATAAATATAATTTTGGTGGAGAACATTCACGCATTTCTCCATCTAATATGTCTATCTCATGACCTGACAAACAATAAAGTGTCTTTCTTTTTGCATTGAACTTTTACCCAAACAAAACAAAAATCAATAGTATTTTTAGATAATTATTCGAAGTTAAAAGCTAAAAGAGGGAAAATCACAAAAAGAATTTGTTTTAATTATTCTTTTTGCTGCAATTCCAATTTTAATAAATCAATTTTTGTAATAGTTTCAAGATAAGAAGGAATCATCTCTGTTGCCGCAGTCAGATCATTTGTTATTGTTATTATTATTCTAAGTAATTTGGAATTAAGCATAAACAGGTCTATGATCAGATCCGAAAATCGAAGTACAACAATCA
>Ga0302271_10000727_pt1 | contig 32392 bp, 11 predicted proteins | sample III_Bog_N1_1_FD_198767 | JGI IMG/M metagenome (GOLD analysis project Ga0302271, IMG submission 198767) | Peat permafrost microbial communities from Stordalen Mire near Abisko, Sweden - III_Bog_N1_1 | ecosystem: Environmental > Terrestrial > Soil > Wetlands > Peat | place: Sweden: Abisko... | reverse complement strand
TCACGTATCAGATCCTTGAAGTTAAACGACATTTCTATTGTTCTTTTTTTGTTTTGTTAAGATATACGATTTACCTAATTTATTATTAAATTATGCGTCTCTTCCTCAAAGTCGAGGGTACTAGCGGTATTAGAAGGTTGAGAATTTCTTGTGTTTTTGTATTTATTGTTTGCTTACTTTTTCTACCCACTTCTAGAACCGTCAACGTGTTGGTTTGCCTTAATTTTTCATAATTCACATAGAGAATCTGAAGGCAATATACCCTCACTAATTTCTCTGATCTTAGCAACAGTGACACATATTTGTCCAAGTAATATCTGAAAGATTGATCTTCTCAAAAAAGGATTTCATAACAGAATACAAAATTTACTCAAAAAAACTTGAAATTCAGAATAACATTTTTAAATACTATTGTAAGGAATCAAAAATGTATTGGAACTTAATAGCTAAGATAATGATCAAAATGCTAAGATTTCTAAGTATGATTGCTACATTCATACATGCAAATTTTATTAAAATCAAAATCAAGCAAAAATTCATTTATTTTATGAATTAATAGTCTTCTTTTTTTGGCAATAAATATGACTTGGTTAAAAGCAAACAAATCATAAAAGATTCAGTACGATCTTTAACACAAAAAATTAAAGCCTATCCATTTATTTTGAGTATTTTGACATGATTTTAAAAATATGGTGATATTTATTTAATTAGGAGATACTTAAGTATTAGATAAATATTATTATCTTATCAAAGAAATAAATTTCTTTTCAATTGATTGTGAGAACGAGGATGGAATGAATCATGAAAAATACTCAACAAAATTTATTTTAGATTTCTAAACCTATTTGCTTTAATGGATTGAAAAATTGAATTATTATTTATTTTTTGTTTCAAAAAGAGTGTGAAAAATTTATTCTGGAAGTATCTTTAATAATAAATATTTTTTTGAGCATAATATTTAGATAGATAAAATAATTATTACTAAATAATTTAATATTTTTTTAATATCAACAGCAACTCCATAGAGTAGTATAAATACATTTAAAAATGTTCTTTGTTGAAGGAAAAAATGATTTTGATGATTATGGGCACTCTTGAAATTAGAATACTTTAAACACACAAATTAACTCGAAAATACAACTGAATAATAAGTTGAGATGAGGCTAAAAGCACTCAGATATCTTGAGAAGCTTGCTTGCTTTCTGACTTCTTGGACTTAGAAGGGAGGAGCATGGGGTTGATGTTGGGGAGGACACCACCGTCAGCAATGGTGGTGTTAGCCATAAGCTTATTCAATTCCTCATCGTTTCTGATGGCGAGGAGAATGTGTCTGGGGACGATTCTGGTCTTCTTGTTGTCCTTGGCAGCATTTCCGGCGAGCTCGAGAACTTCAGCAGCAAGATATTCGAGGACGGCAGCTAGATAGACTGGAGCACCAGTTCCGATTCTCTCTGAGTATCTTCCGACCTTGAGGAATCTGGCGATTCTTCCGACGGGGAATTGAAGACCTGCCTTAGCGGATCTAGAAACCTGCTTGGATGAAGCGGTCTTGCCTTTAGCCTTGCCTCCTTTGCCTGTGGTGGACATTTATATTGTGTTTTATTTTGAAATTTCTATCTGTTTTTTGGGTTTATAGATTATCATCCCAGAAAGGCACATCTACTTATTTTTTCAATAATCAGCTGCGATCTGATCTTCCCTCTCCCCGTCCAATCAGATTATGGTCTGTTTCAAGATATGGATAAGTTAGCGCATAATTTGAGACAAGATTCATTTTCTCCCAGACATTACAATACAACTTCCCACTACAATTTTGCCATATTTATTTTATCCGTTGGTTTTCATTTTATTTAAAGATTTCTTGGCTTATTTTTCCCTTCCAACCATTTTTCCCTTTTGCCTTTTTTAGTTCTCTTATTTTGGCGCGATAAATTCAATTTTTAATTAAAAAATTCAAGCAATCAAATAGATTGATTAATCTTCAAATCTCCCTTCTTAGTATTAGAATCTCCATAATTTTTTACATATCCTTTAGCTTAAAGAAACACACACTTTCCCTTAATATTCATCGCTTAGCAAGATCAATTTAAGATATCTTTTTGGCTAACACAAGATTATTAAACAATTAGTCCAATTATCAAATATGAATAGCAACTAAATAATTATCCTTTATTTATTACTAAACTAGCACAGATAAGTAAATCATTAAGCGATCGCTTGTGACATATTGAGCATAAATGAGCGAAAATCATAAATAAGAATTTTCCTGATTTTTTTTTCTTTTTTCTACTTTTGAAACAAAAATGTATGGTTTGAGATCTAACTCAGAGATATTTCGTAAAATAAATACGAAATTCAGATGATCAACCATAAGAAAGTTCATATTTTGATTAAAATATGAATATTTACAATTTGCCCTTCATTAGGGTTCATCATTTAAAACTTAGGAATTGTGTAAATTTCTTACAAAAAAATATAAAAACCAATTTTTTTAAAAAAACTGACCATTTATGAATCTTGTAATTGACTGCTAGTTGCCATTAATATTTTAAAAAGGGGGATATGGAAGAAATAATTGAAAAATCTAAATATTGTGTAATGTTTTTCTTGCTAAACCAATTATTTTAATCTTTTTCTCATAAGCAAACTAATATTATGTGCCTTTTTTTAGATTTATTAATATACCCTAATTTCAAAAAATAATTAATAGCAATTCAATAATTAAGACCTTTTTGCTCATATCTTGATCTTTATTATCCATCTATTTGCTTATTAAAATGAAAAGCCATTTGCATAGATTTAATTTAGAGAGTTTTTGGGAATTAATATTAATATTAGCTTTAAAAAAATAAAACAATAAAAATTAGAAGAAAATAAATTTTTTGTTGCAATTTTGTCATGTTTTTTAAATTACTATCCAAAAGTCCTATCTTTAATCCATTTTCATTCTGAAAACAGTATTGTTTTTGTTATTCATAAGAGATATTGTAAAATATATTAAAATAGGATCTGAAAGTGAAACTAATCTGAAATTGCTGCATAAACAAAGGAAATTTTTAAAGAACCCCCAAAACAAAAGGAAAATAATTAACTTTGATCATTTAAATATGTAAAATTACATACAAAAATAGTTCTTTCTTTCTATTCACCTCTACAGTTGATTATTAACCTTAATTTACTCGATTCAAAGAAAAAAAAGGGACAATAGTGAGGAACAGTCAAAAGGTTTTTGTTATTTTAAAGCTAGCTTGCATTGAAAGACCACAATACTCAAACGGTGAAAACGAATTGTAGACATAATTGAGACATGCTTTAATGTAACTGTCTTGTTTGAATTGATTACTGCATTTCATTCTTTCTAAATTTAAGATCATTTTTTTTAAATTTTTTCTTTAGAAGGAGAAAAAGGGAAAAGTTAAGTAATGAAGCGAATAATAGTGCGCTAAGATCAATCTTCTCAAGGATGTAAACTTATTAATTACCTGCTTCAAAGGATTTAGAGTGTCATTAATATTGACTAAAATGTTGGTTAAATCTATTTGTTGTTGTTTTAGTCTCAATGAATCTCAGCAGATTGCATGCAGAGAAATAAAAATCCTATGGTAAATTTTAGTTTAAAATGCTGATTTGTTTTGATAAATGCATGACTCTTGTGTTGTAATTTAGTGGAACGCTACAAAGATGCATTCAAAGAGGAGCCTTCAACTCCTGAATTACCATAGTTATTGAAGTCCAATGAATATTTGAGGGAATGCTTGAGAGATCTAAACTCCTTAATCAGCAAGAAGATCGATAAACAGAAGGAAAAGATATTCTCTCGCTACTAAAAAGAAGACATAGCTCCAAAGAAGTCTGAGAGTTAAATTATTGAAGAGCAACTCCTACTTTTAGAGAGGGATTATTAGAATAATAACTTCATATTTACCTAGCAAGAAAGAGAACTCAGACAATTAGATGAAAGGCTCTCAGGTATATCAAGCACTTAGCATTTCGAATTGGTAGGTTAAATAGAAAATCTCAACGATGAAATACGGAAATAACGTATGGAATGCAATTCTTAGAAATACTTTAATTTTAAAGAAGGCAAGTATCTAGATAGTAACTCGTAGTTACCTAAAATTGTTGAGGTTTAGTAGAATACTTCACTGGATGCTCTCAAACTGCAAAGGGAAAACGAACGAATCAAAGATCTCACGAAGAAAAAGGAAGATTTGATGATGGAGTATGCCAAGAAGATCTAAATTGTTGACAAGAAATATAAAATAGCGAATTCAAAGTAATTCGAGGAAATAGATGAGAATCTTGCTAAAAGAATAGCAGAAGAAAAGAAAAAGTCAGAAGGTTTGTAGAATAATATTGATATCGTTATTAAGAACTTCGAGAGAGAACAGTAAAAGCATAAGCAAGCGACGAAAGACATCGGTTTAATTGAGAAGCATACGGATGATAAAGTGAATGCTTTAGAGTTGTAGATCAGATAATTAAATGCCGATATTCAGTAACTTTAAGATCTAGCAAAAGAAGTAGCTCCAAATTAGTCACATCCAAGTTTATCTCAGTCGGAGTTGAAACCAAATTAATCGCATCCAAGTTTATCCCAGTCTGAGTTGAAAATGAACTAGAATTAAGAGGAAAATGAAAAATAATCAAGAGTTACTCCTTTAAAACCTGTTAGAAATGATGTTCTTGATTAATCTACACACAAAGAAATTGAATCTTCTTAAAAGAAAAAAATTGCTAACAGATCCAGTGGGAGCAAGAATAATCCAGAACCTATTTCGATTCCAGTGAAATAAACTAAGCCTAAAGCAGAAATGCACTCAGTTTCAATTCAGTAAACTCCCACTGATCAGAAACAATAAGGAGAATAGTAACAGTTTTTCCCTTCTTAAAATCAGCCAAAGAATCAGAAAGAGAGCGAAGAAGGTGATGAAAAAGGGGGAAATATTAAATCGGAGAATAATAAGGATAAGAATGATCTTGAGGAGGATAATGGAGATCATGATTAGAAATTAAATGACAGTTTACATCAAGATGATTAGGATAAGAAACATAAGCCGGATTAAGATGACTCAGCGATTTTTAATCCTAAAAATAAACAAAATGATAAAAACTCAACCCATAAGATAGGAGAATAAGAGGAGATTTTAGGAAGTTAGCTTAAGAAAGATTAGCCGGCATCTAACGACAAAGAAGAAGATAAGGAAGATGATGAGAACCTTGATGATATTGAGGCAGAAATCAGATAACTTGAATAGCAAGAGGAAGAATAAAAATAGCAGAATGCTATTAATGAATAGAAAGAAGAAAAGAAGAAAATCTAAGATGAACAATTAAACCATAAAGAACAGACGAAATTGCAACCATTGACGCATGTGAATTAAAAGGTATCTTCTGATTCATAAACTGGAGGATAGCACAGCGATTATAAAGTTATGATTCCTAATAAAACAAGAGAAAGTATTAGCAAAATAGATGACAAGATTATGAGTTAAGATCACTAAAAAACTAGCCAAGAAAATTTCAAGAATTCAAATCAAAATTTACCAAGTGAATCCAAGAATGAAGGTCCTCACAGTAAGAACGAACTTACAAGCTAAATCATCTACAATGAATCAACTGAGAGGAATCAAGGTGTTGTTAGTGGTAATATCAAGGAAATTGAAAACAAAAACGCACATGAACAAGTTTAGAAAACGAAATTAATGCCGTTGCAAGGCAGCAATATTCCTAATAAATCTGACTCCAAACTTAACACTTAGAAGGATCAGTAGTAGCAAAATAATCATGACAGCGACATCGACATTGATGATTTATTAGATGATAATAATAATAAAGCCCCTAAGTAGGTTGTGTAAAAGCAATAGCCATCTGTGAAAGAAATAGCAGATAAAAAGTAGCAGAGTGGAACTAATATTAAAAATGAACATAAATAGCAATAACATTAGGAAACTAAATAATAGAAGGAAGATAAAGATGTATGGGAAGAACTCAGTGATTTTTGAATATTCAATCGAGGTTTGTATTGATTGTTATCAGTGTTCTTAATCAAAGTTAGTTTAGAATATTATAGACAAATATTAATTTCAAAATACTTTTCTTTAAAATAAAAATACAGTTTCAAGTCTTATTGTTATTTTAAATCAATAGACAAATTATTTACCATATTTTTGGATACTTCAGAAATGTTTGAATTATTCTGAATAAGAAAAACAACAAAAAAGAATGCACCAACAAGAATATTCTTTCATCTAAGCAAATCTAATAATTCTGCAATAAAAATGAAATATTTTTTAGCAGAACGACATGCAAATAAGAAAAAGATTTTATGAATTAATTATAAAAAGAAAAAAGAAGCGAAATAATCTGGAATCTTTGATAGTTATCTACTCAGTTATCGTACAGATCAGGTAGATTATCCAACAATTACATCTCATCGTTGTTATTCGGATTTATTGTGTTCGAGTTCAAATCAAAAACATCCATGATTTGTGCTCTTTACTCGTAGAATTTCTTAGATAGAATTTCTTCTTTCTTTAAATGCGATCTGAATGTCTGCAATCGCTACCTAAGCATATTGATTATCTCACTTTTATGTTAAAGAATCGATTCTAAGTTCTGTACATACTCATCCACATCACTTGCGGGCTTGTCTACTTCATGTAGTAACATCATTTCCTGTAGATCAATAACAAGATTAACAAATTCAAAATAATAAGCATCGGTATTCGATTAAGTCTTTAAAGAATGCTCAATTATTTACTTATTTAGTTAGTTCAACCATGTCATCAATATGAGATCGATGGGAAGCTATTACATCTTCTTCCTCTGCAAGAATCAACCCAATTAGCTATTCGTGTTTTTAGGATATTACCTGCAGATCTTCTTCATTTCGAGCTGTCCAGTTTTCAATTTACTCTATGTTTAGATTGATTGGATTAATATTGCTATTTATCCCATTGAATTATTACTATTGCTACTGCTATTAGCTCATTTAGCTTCTATTCAATAAACACATAATTTTTTGGTTAATAAACTATTTACTTTTTTCAATAAATGACTTACCCTGGAAATGGATTCGTTGGATTAGGTTAAGGAAGCATGTTGATTCCTGTTTGAGAAGGACGCTATGAATATGTCTACTTTTATGAGTATTATTGCTGCTGTTACATTTATGGAGCTTTGTTGAGCTACCTCGGTTCAATTTCAAACATATCACTGTTGTTGTTATTGTTCCTGGAATAAAACATAAAATAAGTTAAGAAATCATCACTGCAACCAATAAGATTACATGATATTGTTGTTATTCATATTAAGATTGAGACCATTTTGTACATTTCCATTTAGATTCGGATTATTATCTGCCATGAAATTATTGTAATTCATTCTGTTATTCGTGGTTGAGTTGATTTAGGGAGAGTAGATCTGCTGAAGATCTTATTAGAGTTAATATTGCTGCTGCGGGAAAGGTGGCATTTAAAAATTGTTAGCGTTTTATTACATATTCATTGCTCCCTCTTTCATGAGCTGCTCTAGTTTTTAATTGCTGCTTGGGATGTTCTCGTTGTTATTTTCAATCACAGGTCTCCTTACAACGTTTTCTGATCAAAAATTGAAGGAAATTGATGAATTAAACATATGTCTTTCGTGCTTTGTTTGAAAGTTACTTTGCTATCTGGGTAACATAAGTTGTTAAGCTAGCGAATCAAGACTATTGACTTGTTCTGTGAGTTCATTGTTTGTTGGTTTTTTGAGCTCTTTGACTCTATCAGCATATCTTAGGGTGTTTAGAGTATGTTCACTGCTGCTAGATGAAGGTGAAATATTCCCAATCATGACTGTTCTGCAGTTTCCAGTGAAGGAATCCTTCAAAACCTACAAACATCTTTTAAGATTAGATACTTTTTTTGGAAGATTCAAAGTATTTTAACATTGTGGATATTTAAATTACCAGTGTGAGCTTACTGCCTCTGAATGGAGTATAATTTTTGCCTTAATCTAGCGCTCTGATACACTCTTTCAAAGCCAATAAAGATTTGTTTATCTCAGCACCGTCCTTCCTTCAAGGATCAAATACAAATCAAAAAAATAAACATCTTTGAAAACCTAAAAAAAGATTAATTATTTTGAGTTTTCCAACCTTGTTTATTTATTTTGATCGATAACATCAGCACCTCTCTCACTGCCAGCTAAATCGATGAAGGATATTTTGCCATAAATGTTATTTTATTCCTTTAGTTAAATCTAGAGAATCGCATGTGAACGAGAACTATCAGCATTTGCACTATTCTAGGCTGAATTGTGAAAAAATACAAGTCAAATTCAACATTTTTATAAGCTTAATTTGTTAAAATATTAATTGTATTTACCTGTAACTCTTGCTGACATACCGAATTCGATGATCTTCAGGAGCTAATCTACATTAATGATACGCTGCTCCATCAAACCTACAATATTGATGTTTGCTTTGCCATCTTCTCGGCAATGAAGATGTTGTCTATCGTTGAGAAGATCGAATAGTTTCCCACAGTAGATCTCGTAGAATGAAATGTATATCTATAAGTGAGCGAATTCTGCCTATTTTTCACAAAAAAAGGCAATTATTTTTTTGAAATTAAAGCCTTTAGAAATAAAGATCACTGATTTGTCTTTTTCATAAAAATAGTTTTAAGCCAGTAGATCGATATTAACATCGCAAAATTTAAGAAATCTTTGCTTTATGCATGAAGATTTCAAGAACTAAAAGAGTAAGAAGGGGGTGAGGGGGGATTGTTTTTGTTAGGGATGCATTTCATGATTTAGCTTCTTCTTTTGTAAATTACTTGTAATACTTTAAAGATTATATTATTGAACTTACACGCTAAAGAGCAGCAAATATGTCTTGACTTGCTAGTACATACATTCCAGGTACTCTATTCGCTAAACTACCTAGCATTGTATGTGTTTTTCCACTACCTAAAACAAAGAAATGTTAGAATCAGCATTTCAATGCGAAACAAAAATACACTAAAACCAACTGCATTTTTCAAAGATTTATCTAAAAAAATACCTGTTTATCCATAAGCAAAGCAAGTAACTTTAGCTCTTTGAAAAGCTGCTTGCACGATTGGCCTAACACAAGTCATGTACACCTTTCACAAAAACCAAACCAAGAAGTTAATTAAAATGAACATATTTACTTAAGATTACCTATTCATTCGAGCAATTTTCACCGAATGCATAATCAAAGTTGAAAAGATGCTCCTCGATATACTTTGTCAAGTCAACCTTCTGTCTTAGAAAGAAATTCAATGATCCCATCAAAAACCTACAACGAAAGGCGTCAATTTATGCTATACTTCATCTCTTTCACTACAACAGATGTTCCTGTGCGAACATCGATGATGTCAACTTCCGATTTAGCTTGTTCTTTCTTATTCAGAGGGCGTTTTCTAATGACAACCTTGATCTTTGGTTCGTTCGATTAATCATCGATTTGAAACTCTTATTGCATCATTTTTTTTTTTTCAAAAATATTTATGTGCCTGCTATTCACTCCTTTTAGCCTATCCTCTTCCTCTCTCTCTCTCCTTTGCTGATCTCTATAATAATATAATATTTAAATTTGTTTATTTTGTTCAGTGTATTAGTGAATTAAAGTCAAAACACCTGAACAAATTCAAACTGGGCGCTTCTGATCGTTCATTAATCACCTTCCTCCCCTCCTCCTCAGATCCTTTCATTTCATAAAAACTGTGATTTTCTGAATTTTCATTAGAAATTTAATATACTTTTTTTAATGAATTTTGAATTCTCAAAAACTCAGCATCCTCCCTCAATTTGAGATTTTACCTCTATTCTTATGTTGACTAGCTTTTCTCGCACACACACAATTAATATCTTTCTTTCAACGAATATTAAGAGGAATTGTATTTTAGTTTCAAAGAACTAATCTAGAGTTCTTTATTTTGGAAAATATTCATATTTTAATGTGAAATCAAGTAACAAAAATAAAAAAATTCTTTAATTTATCTAGAAATGATCTGGCTCCCTCCCTTCATCTGTCTTAACTGGGATGCTCTTCAAAGATTCTGTTACATCTTGAGTTGTTTAAACCAAAATGTGTCAGTAAACAAAATTAGCAACTCAATAAAATATTTACTTCTGCTTAAGAACCTTGTTTTCTTCTCTGCAGACATCGACGATATTCTCGAGCTCGCTGATTTTTTTGTCATATTCGAATTTCATTTTTTCTTCGATCTGTTGGTATTGTATTATTTTCAAAGATTAATTCGATTTTTCTCAAGAAAAAAAAACAAAAGTTCAATTTTATTTTTAGATCTGTTATATTCATATTATTTCTTCTGTTACCTTATCATGAGTCTAGAGTAGTTCAATCGCTTTTTCTCTTGAAGTTCTTTCTCTTTTGAGGGAATCCTTGAGTTGATCTTGCACATCCTTCATTTTGAGAGCAAACTATTCCTACGCGTAGGTCAATTTGGTTTCGAAGAGTCTCTTAATCTTGGTTATTTCATCCAGTACCATTTGCTTTTCCTTCTAGCCGCCAGATACTTTAGTGCTCATAGAACTATTCTCAGAGGTTAATTTAAGATTTTCCTCTCTGTATTTGTCATTCCTAGCTCTCAAGTCATTGATGATCGATTGCTAATTTTTATAGCTAGTCTCGATTTGAACCTTTTCCATGTTGGCTGCGTGTGAGCTGTCATTGTGATATTAATCCATCATCTAAAGGTGAAACAAACATAATATATTTCAGAACCATTTAGCAATAAAAAACAATTCATTCTTTGTTAATAAATCCGTTTTCTTTTTTCATACTTGTAGTTTATCCTCTAGCTCTTGAATACGTCTATCCTTCTCCTAAGCTCTGTTGTTCGTATTCTACCCGAATTCATCACGAACTGATACTGTGAGCCTTTTGTTTTCTTACTAAACAAAAGCCAACTCTTTCAGAGCTTTATCTTTCTCATAGCTTGCTGCTTGGAGTTCCTCACCGATCTATTAGATCTCCTCTTCTCTGTCATTTAACGTTTATTTATGCTTTAACTTGAGGCCATCAATAATCTTCTCATATTGATCTTTCAACTCGTTCAGCTGTTATCGTTACTTCATTTCAAAAATATTTAAAAATAAATATTAATCCACAAATTTTATTATCATCTTAAAATCCCCTTCTTTGTTACATTCTCCTAAATGCTAGTGAGTGTCTTTTCGATTTGTTGCTCCCTCAGCACAGCTTTGTCCTTCTCTAGAAGCGCATTTTGTACTTTCTCTCTTTGCTCTTTTTACAGTTTAGCTGCATTTTCTTCTTTCTTCTCAAAAGTCTAAATCCTACTCTAGTATCCATCCATCATCCTTGTGATTTAATCCTATCCTTCTCTCAACTAATCCCTCTCTGAAGTTAGCTTGTTATTCTCATCTGTCAGCTAATCGATTTCCTTCTCCAATGCAGAAATACTTTATAAGTTTTCTCTCTCCTTTTCTCTGAATTCCTCCACATCTCTTCTAAGTCCATCTAACTCTGTGCTCTTTTTAGCCTCCAAATCCCCTAGATTCCGTTTTAGATTGCTAATCTACGTCTTAAGGATCTTCACTTCATTTTCACTTCTGCTGAGCTTACCATCAATATCAGACTTCTCTCCTTCATAGAATACTTTTTGTTTCATTGTCTGCATCAGCTAATTCTATGATTATTCGCTTTAGTGTTTTGCTTCCCCTGCTTCAAGTTCCAGTTTCTTGCATTTTTCAGCTGCTACTTTGTATAATTTTTATGTATCAGCCTCCTATTCCTTGAGATCTACCCATAGTCTATTCACTTCACTGTATTTACCCTATTGTTTATAGTTAACCATCCAAAATTTAAAAGTGCTTAACATTAATAATAATTGTTTTTTCTTTCTTTTTAAATGATTTCATTATCAATACACTGATGTCTTAGAATTTCGCAGTGAGCTCTTTGTTTTCTTCAGTGAGGAGACTAATTCGTTAATTCATGTCTTCATGTTCAAGTTTCACTAACAAAGTAAAATAATAATCTTTAAATTCAATTCTAATCCTAATCATGAACACCCCAAGCAAGTTAAGTTATTCTTACAATAAGAATTCCCCATATTGTCAATCATTTGTCCGCTTTGATAGATGTCCAATATCAACCTGTACATTCAACAAACAACCAAATCATATTTTGAAACTTCACAACATACAAAACTCCAAATTAATATCTTAAATAATTCAAATAATATAATGTATTTTCTTTTTTTTTTCCTGGTTCAATTATTTAAAAATTCATAAAAATAATATGCTCCTTTATCTCTCTCTCTTTTTTTTTATAATTTTACTGGCATTTCTGTTCAAGTTATTCTCTCAATGTCGAATTATCATTTATTAGATAATCAGCTTTTTTCTCCATATCTCTGTAGTCTGTGTAAACCTTCTCCAGCATGACCTCCATTTTCTCAATTTTCATTGTGTAGCAATCCAACAATTGCTTCAAATAAGTGAAGTCACCTTGGAAAGATATCTATTTAAACTTATTGCTATTATTAAATTCTTCTCTAGGACGCTTCTACATGCTAGGGTGTATTCCAAGCTTCGCTTATAAGCCTACTAACTCATTTCCAAGTTACTTATCTAACAAAAAAAAGTCAAATATTTCAATTTAAAATTACATTCTTAAAAAGTTTCAAGAATGCTATTTTTCAAAATGTATGCTTTTTCAATTTGAAAAAGTGCAAAATTCACTTACTGATTTCATCCAAAAAGTAGATCTTCTAGCTTAGAACCTAGTTGTCACTCATCAACTTCAATTAGTTGGGCATTTAGTTTAAGGGATCATTTTCATGACCTCGTTGAGATCTAATATTAGATTCCTTCATTCAAAAGATAGAAAAGGTATAATCGTTATTAAGATTTTATTGTTTTTCTCCTTATTTAATGAAAATTTCACTTGCTGGATAAATTTTGAATTTATTCGTTCATAAATCGAAAAGAGATTTTACTTAATATGGGAGTACATAAATAAAAAATATTCCTTTTCCTTTATCTAAATCAGTTGATATTGAAATTTAAATGACAAATCCAGTAATATACTATTAAACTCAATATTTGTTAATATTTTAAGAGACAATAAAAATAATAATAAATATTATAAAATTTATATTAGTTGATTAAATAATTTACAAAGTATTTTTTTGCATTTAAAGCAATTAATTTTTTCTTTTAATCGGGTTAAAAGTTCGTTCATTCCAGCAAAGGAAACATCTATTCAGCTTATTTTGCATGGGTTGTTCTTTTATCAGCAAGTAAGTTAAGACACTCCCTTATCTTAGTATGACCTTATTCTTTTAAGAATTTTTAAACCTTAGTTGATGGATATCTGTCTATTTTTTCAATCGAAGGAAGTATTGTTTTAAAATCAATATCAAGAAAAGGATCGGTAGCTTCAAAGAAAGATTATTATCCTTCTTGCCATGCACTAATATCTTCTTTTTAACGATTCCTTTGTTTTGAAATACTTCTTTCTGCACCTAGAGTCTTAATTCTCCTGAAATCATATTTGATATTGGTTGTATTTTTACCAGAACTATTGTAATTTTTCTCTAACGAATTGCTGGTTTTCATGTGTTTTCCTTGTCTGATTTCAAATCGATTTGGATATTCATTTGATAAATTCAAATTATTTTGATTTAAAATCAAGGAGGCAATCATGTCACTTGAGATACTTGTTTCAATATCTTAACGGAGTAAATGAAAGTTCTCCCTCAGAATATTGTAATCTTTAACATGATTATCGGAAATCTTCTCGTTTGTCTTTGATTTTTTCTAAGATAACATATGATGGAATCCAAAGCAAAAACAAAAAACAAAATGAAAAACGAATAAATCGTAGATTATTTAAGCAATGGGATGATATTTATTACCTGATTTTTTTAAAAAATAAAAGCCTAAATCGGTGAGATATCTAGATTATTAATCACAGACGAATCAACAGATCTAACATGCAGACTTGGAGAGTTGATTTTATTAGGAAGTTATGCAGATATTTATTTCAAACGAGGCTTTTCTTTTGTTGAGAAAGGTGGAGGTGAAAGCGTACGTGGAATCGAGCTGTCTCGTAAAAAATCAGATGGAATCAAAGCTTTCTTAACTGAATACTAGTCTTATTAAGATTTAGCATTAAAACTATGAAACTACCGCTTCAAAGTATTATTAGTTTTCCCTGATGCATTTTTTCTAACAAAATCAGTTACTCTAGGTGATAAATCAGTTTCTTGGAATAATTAATAAGATTCTTTATCTTTTAATGTACTCAAGAATTATTTCTATTTGAGTTGATAACTCGTTGTGTCATTATTATTCCTTTCTCTGTTGGCTTTTTATTGTTCATTTGTATTGTAAATCATACTGTCTTCAAATTGTTTACAATTAGATTTTTCTAATTTTAATCGATAATTACGAGATTGTTTCTTTTTAATAAGATCAGCTAGAAACACATCTGCTGAGGCATTTGGTCTCACATTGATTTAGTCGTTGTGATGATAAATATCCTGTGAATCGTCTAAGTTTATTACTTTTTTAGTACTTTAAACTGTATGAAGCTATTTATTTACAAAATCTTTATTCTTCTATGATTTTCTATCAAATGGTATTTTACAAAAGATTAATTCATTGAATTTACTCTTTTTCTGATAGATCTTGCTCAAGAAATCTCTTTTACTTTGATTCTTTATATTTTCAATGTAAAATATAAATTATTCAAAATACCTTCACAAAAACTTCAAAAGAGAATTGTAGCTTACAATACTAGGAAGTTCGTGTGCTCTTAGCAGGTCTTGAAATTGATCAGTAGATTGATTGCCTTTACTCTCTTCGTACTCTTTAATTTCCTTAAAAATACCAGCTAAATTAAACCACATCGACTAACTTTCTTATCCAGCTATTTCAGTTGATTTAAACTCCTATTTTTTCCTCCTTTCCAATGAAAGTGGCGAAGATGCCTGTATCTTTATGTTTTATTTCAGTTTGTTAAAGTTATTACTGCTAATCTAGCTTAGCTTATCTACAGTCAAACAAATAAAAATACATTAAAAAAAGATTCTTGTTTGAGATTAAAATCCTGATATTATCATTAACTTACTCCTAGATTCTGAAGCAAGCTTAATGGTCTCATAAGTTGTCATCATGAATACATAATCATAGATTGACAAAGCAAGATGCGTTCCGAATATACTCCATGACTATTCTTGCTAATCTTTACCTTGATTTATGCATTGAAGTGAAGGGATATTTAAAGTTAACTGAAATGTCTCACATAAATTAGAATAGGCATTTTCTTATTTTTACTCTAGATAAACATAATCTCCTAATCCTAATCTATTTGCTACAAGCCTAGGAAGGAGCCTTGATTGGAAGTAACCTAAATCTTTAGGAGAATATTTTGATCCAATTGTAAATAACTTATCAGAACGATTTAGACTCTAAAGATCAATAATGAGTTAGATTCTTTAGCTAGTGTCTTTGAGTTACTAAATCATCTATTTCAATGATGTAAATATTGGAAACAAAGACTCTTATTACTAGATATCAATATCTGATGATTACAGGATTTAACTCCAAGAATTTATCCCAGTCAATCCTCCATGGGAGTTACCAATTACTACTCCATCAATTTCAGCCATCGGTAAGACTTTAAATATCATTGATTTCATCATTTTTTGGATTTCGAGATCTGTGTTTTATGCAAGAGCTTCCATCAAACCCTTCAGATAACAAAGTTAAACTCAGTGTTTTGAAGTGTTCTTTACAATTATTTATAGGAATTAGTAAATTTTTTGAACGCTAATCTAATTAATAATACCTACCTAGCATGCATATGAAGAAATTGTCTCTGATGGATGACATCTGGCAATGATAAAAACGATAGGACGAGTAATGATCGGAATGGAATTGTCTATGAAATCAGTGAAGGTAAGAACTGGAACACGTAAACCACTGAGAGTCTTGCAGAGATTATTGTATTGAACTGTTGTTTTTTCATATTACGATAGAAATCCTTTTGTGAAGGAAATTAAATTTGAATATGTGTAGGGTTTTGCTGAAGCGAAGTAGACTGATGAGGGGATGTTGTTTTTGAACTCATACTCAAAAGAGACTTGGAATTTATTTGGAAAGATCGAGCTTGATGCTGATTTGAGGAGATTAGAAGCTATTGGTGTCCAATCAGAGTGTCCTTCTTCTTTAAAGTAAAAACTCTATCCCTAAAGAATGCGAGAGAAATAAGCAGAAGTATTTATTATTCTGATAATAATCTGTAAATAAATTGCATTTACTTTGTAGGGGAAGTTGAGAATACTAAGGATAATCTTTAATCCTTTCTAATAATTCTCTCCAGTTGGTGTCATTGCAAAATGGAACCAATTACAGTCACTTGATTCCAAATTTGAGTCTATTCTCATAATAATTCCATACTCCTCTTGTGTTTCAGATAACTTAACAACGCAATCTAAGTTTCCTCCCTCAAATCTGCCTTCAAATAAAAATCTTTTTGGTTTTTTTTAAAATTCGTTCATTCCTTCAAACGGCCTGTCAACATGTTCTTCTTCGCTCTCCAAAATATTAAATTAACGTAAAACGTCAGGCTGCAGTAAGATGTTTGCATATTTGAAGCACACAGCGCTAGAATAGTATGAACGGAAGAAATCATAACTAGTTCTTGGTCTGTTGCCTAAATATATCAATTTGCTTTTCTTGCTCTTAAAAAGGCTTCGAACAATCTTGTCAATGTTTTTTTCCTTAAAATCAAGGGGAATAGGAGCTGGAAGCTATTCCTTACCAAAGTTTGGTCTCCATCTGAAAAAAAATGCAAAGGTATTGCTTTTTGAATAGGCATTTATCAAAAACAGTAAGCAAAAAAAGAAAATAATAAATACCCAGCTGCAATATCAGCTGCTAGAGAGTGATATTCATTCTTGGTAGATGGCAAATCGACACGAATAGTTTGTTCAATTTTTCTTTAAATGTCTTAAGATTGTAAGTTATAGTTTTTATTATCAACAAATAGCTAGTCTTAAAAATTTGTTGCGCTTTTGGTAGGTATTTCATACTTTTAATTGTTAATTTTGTTATAAAATGATGAATTGATCATTTTAGTGTTAATATCATTTGTTAAAGGAGGCAGGAATGTTTCAGCTTATTTAACCTCTTCTCCTTCGCTACTTAAAGAATCTTGAAATCCTTCGAGATCGCTGTCAAGTTTTTATGTTCGCTTTTTTGGAGGTTAAATAGGATGATAATTATCTTTAGAGTTTATCATGTTAGCTAGGCTTTTGATTAGAAAAGCATTAGTTTATCTAATATTACTTTTTGTTTTTTCTTTTTAGATATTCTCCAAGGACAACACACCAAAATATTAATCAGAGAAATCTGAAAATTTATTATTTTAAATGAGAGACATTTCCCTTTTTTTATTAATTTTCTTGGTTGTTTTCAAGCCTAAAATATTGTGTGAACAAATAATATTTCTAACTAACTTATTGTTGCGAGCATAGCCATCGATATGTAATTAATTCAAATAAGATAATTACCAGAATGCTATTATGCAAAAAAAGATTCATTGAAGAGTAAATAATTATTTTGGTAGGTGTGTGATAGTAATTAGTTTTTTAATGTAAAATGCATGAAAAAATCTGAATTATATTCTAAAAATTAATGAGGGGAGGTGGCTTTTCACGCAAGTAAAGTTCATGGCCTAAAAGGTATTCAGAAGAGTCTTTTCGGCTAAGGATATTTTAAAAATAGCTTTTGCGCATGAAGTTTTGATTGATTTGCCTAGTGGAAGCAAACAATAATGGTGTAAATTGGAAGGTATTCTTATTCATTGATTTTTTTGTTTGTGTAATAATTTGAAACAGCTTTTAAAAAAGACAGATTATTTTGAGCAAAAAAATATTAGATCTTCCCCTCATTTAATACTTTTTTCTTAGACTCATTTAAACAAAAAAAATCAATCAAATCAAACTCTTCAAATCAATATTTTCTTAATTGTAAAGTGATTAAACTCAAACAAACCTACTGAAATGAAGAAGAATAAGAGTAAAGTATCTCATTTCGCAAAGGCACAAGATGCAGTAAAACTAACTCATTCTCCTTCAATCGATGTGAATTCTGATAAACTTAGTAGCACTAGTTAGAAAAAAGACGAAGATAAGCTATTGTAAAATGGATTTACTTCTCAACAAGTCATAGATGTAGTCAAATAATAAGAAAAGAAATTGAAAAAATAACTCAGCAACAAAAAGAAAAAAGAACGATCTCCAAGTAATAAATACACTGATGAGATTGCTAACATGGATGAAGTAGGTAGCCAAGATAACATGAGTGATACTGATAATCTTAGCTAGCATTCCCTAAAAGATGAGCAATATCCTTCTTCAGCGTCTCAGATCACTGTTCCAACAACAAGCAAAAAGGGAAAAAAGTCTCAGTAGAAAAATGAAAAAAGTCCAAAATAATCTAAACATGATAATAAATCGAAAATAAAACAAAAATATTAAATCAATGACTTAACAGTACAAAATTCTGTAGGCAGAAACATCCTTCATCGATCGTGTCTGAAATAGAATCACAAAATGATTGATGATCTTCTCAAACAGTTCGAGTAATTGAAAACGGAAGAAGAAAAAATAAACAAACTGTACCAGAATCTTAATTGCTTAAACTTTGAAAACCTAGAAACAGTCAAAGAAAAGGTCTTAAATTATGTAAACTTGCAGGATCTTTTTGGAAATACCCCTATTATCCTATGCTGCATACAAGAATAACCAGAAAACAATCATCGAGCAGAATGTATTTAAGCACTTCTTGACTCTGGAGCAGATGTAAATCACAGAAATCCTAGGACTTTTTGGACGGCACTTCATTGGTGCAGTCATTACGGTGATACCAAAAGTGTTTCTCTGTTGATTTCTCATGTGATTCCTGCTTCCATATTTGGAAAATAAGAATAAATCAAAACATATTAGTGTTTTCCAGATGAGCATGGGTATTTCCCAATCGATCTCGCAGGAATTAATGTAAATAGCAGATTTTTAAGATACTTTTCGCATATTTTGATTTATTTTTGAAAAACTTTAGAAACATGGCGATATTGTGAATATCTTGATTGAATCATTAGTAGAAGAAATCAATTCGGTAGAGAATAAACCTGCTAAAGCTGAAGAAAAAGAATCTTAGCACGCTCTGAACATGATGTACTATAAAAAAGAAGATGACAAGCAATTCTTGAGCATGAACAGAAAGAAATATCTGCTTTCTTCACTTCTGAAATCGCGTGTTCTATTCTGGGCTGCATATTATCCATGCGCATAATCGATGCGATTTATCAAAGAGGTTTTTAGCTTTAACTAAACTTATATCATGGTGAAACAGCCTCATGTTCATAATATGACATCTCTGCATGCAGCTGCGAAGATGAAGAATCTAGAGATATTATAATTTTTAGCAGAAAATATTCTTCTCAGGAATTATCCAGATAAACTAACTATGATGGAGCTTCAATATAAGGATAGGGTTATCAAGGAATTTTCCTTTTAAATTATGGATAATTCGATCTTATCGCTGATGCCGAGAGAGAATATTATGTATAAAGATTCTTTCATCGATGCAATACGCTCCTTAGCAGAGTGGGAGAATTAATTTATCCTTAATTTTAGGAAAGTTAAACAACTCAATAAGAATCTCTACATTGATCAGTAAATAAAACAGGCAAACAGCCAATGATAGATAGTCATTGATTTTTATTAAATTTTGCTCTTTAATAGGTAAGACTTGTTTGGAAACACTGCACTCCACTTGGCTTCGATTAATGGATTCGTGGAAGGTGTTGCTAATTTACTTGAAAATGGAGCAGATATGGAAGTTGATAATAAAGAAGGATGGCGTCCAAGAGAACTCGTGTAACATTCAAATGTTAGAGCTCTTTATTAGAATGCAGTCGAAGCAAATGAAGGAATAAGTAACTAGCTGCGACCTATGAATAAGGAGCTTGAAGTGATTATCCGCAAATACAACGAAATTGATTTGAATACGGATTTCAAGAACCCAAAAGAAAAAGAACTTTATGCTTTTGCTACTAAACTCTTTTTGCCTGATTTTGTGATTGTATTTTCACTTGGATAGAATCAGCTGGGGGAAAGTAACCAAAACAGAATGAACTTTTAAATTGGTGTACTCAGGAAATCTGGTTTCAATGTGTATCTGTTAGAATCAGTTTTTCCAGATAAGTACTATATTTTGATTGGATTGCCTGAGAAAGAGATTTAGCAGGCTTGCAAATAAAATAAGGTAAAGAATTATTTAAATTATTCTTACAAAAATGACCCTTCATTGTTATGCAAAATGATTTATTAATATTTCAAATATTTAGATGCAAATGAAGCTAGTAGATTCATATGACTATGAACCATTTAGCTTGGAAACTAAGACAAAGTTCGAGCCATTTCGATCAAAGCAAAGATAAGAAATCATAGAGATGCAACTCAATAAGATTATCAATCTCTAGGATCTCAAATCCTAAGGGCTGATCTCCTCATATTATAAAATGCACACTTATGGAGGTATTTTGAAGTTTTGATATTTACCGAATTAACTGACTAATGATCAACTTCTCTTACTTTTCAGGCATATCTCGAATTAAATTTCAATGGGTTGATGACCCTTTTTGGTGGTGGCCTTAGCCTTTAAACTAAATTGACGATTATCTACTTGAAGCTAAGGATTAAAACTTCACTTCTGTTACCTTGTTAAGATAATATTTTGGAGAATAAATAGCATTTTTCTTTGGTTGGAAGAGTTTTATCACTTGCTTTTAGATTCTCATTGCAGTACCTGGCCTTGCTCTTTAAATCTACATTATCAAAGAAGGTTCAACTGATTACAATAATATTCTAATATCATTTTGGGTACTCTATGTCATGATCTGGTCGACAATCATCGTAGAATTTTGGAAGCGTAAAACTTCTGAAATAAATTATCGCTGGGGTACTCTTGATGAAATGAATAATCCCGATATTATCAATAAATAATTACGAGATGATTTCATTGGAGATGAATGCATCTCAGGTATAACAGGAGCACTCACTAAATATGAGAGAAAAGCAAAAACAGTAACAATATTAATTATCATGCATTTCGTTTTGGTTTCTTTAAATAGGCAATTCAAACAAGGTTAAGGAAACTAATCTTGATCATTTTGTTTCTTATTTTAGGTGATTAAGCTGTTGATATCGATTCCAGTTCTGTGTGGTCTTATGTTTTTGGTGGTGTACATATTTTTAATCGTCGACAATTTCAAGAATTCCATCACTTCATCTACAGACTAATAAAGTCTTAGCAATAATCTCTTAAAGACATTAGCTGGTGTATTCTAAGGTGTTGGAATCTAAGTATTAAACTTTGTGTATACCTTCATTGCTAGAAAGTTTGCGCAGTATGAGAATCACAAATATGTTTTTCAATATGAGCGATCAATCATCTATAAATTGATGGCTTTTAAAGTTCTCAATAGTTACTTTGCGCTATTCTACGTAGCATTCTTATAATCAAATTCTACTTTTGAGACTCTTTTCTTCATGCTCCTTCCGATTCTCTTAGTCAAATAAGTAAACAATCAATATCTTTTGAGAAAAATTAAACTTAAATTAAAAATATTTTTTTGTAAATCTATTGTGTTAGATAAATTACACCATCTTTAATGTGTGGATGCCTCTATTCTTTTACAAGAGATCTGAGAAGAATTATTTCTAAAAAGTCTTTTAAAGGGTCTAAGAGCACTAACTTAGCTAAGGATAGAACGATTAACTTCGAAGAGAAAATGAAGATGTTATTGAATAATTCTGGAACAGCTATTCCAAAGAAGATATGCTTAATCTCAATAGAGTTGTTCTATCCCTCTCACAAGACAAAGATCAGCCAGAATCAGCAGATTCTAGTATCAAAATGATAAAAACCATGGATGCTGATTCCATTGAGCTGAATTCTTTGAGAGGAGAATTTGTGGATACAATCAATTTCTATTCAGATGGATTTATCGATTTAGGTTATATCACACTGTTTGCTTCATCGTTTCCAATAGGTCCTTCAATTTGCTTGATAATGAATTCACTTGAAATAAGAAACAAACTCAATGCCTTCATGTTTGTTCTCAAAAGACCAACTTGCTAAAGAAGTGCTGGAATCGGTGAATGGCTGTTTATCTGGCAATTATTCTCGTATGCTTCAGTCGTAAAAAAATATTATCAAAGAAATACTTAGATTCTTATTGACTTGATATACTTTTTGTTTTGTTTGCTTAGCTTTCAAATATAGGATTACTTTATCAGAAAGACGAAAAGTTGATTAACTTATTCATCGATAAATCAAAATACACAGATGAAGAAATTAAAATCTATAAAACATGGGTCTACATTTGTTTTGGAATTGCCATCATATTTCTGAAATATTTCTTCCAAGCTGTCATATCAGACAAACCTGAATGGATACGCAGAATAGAAGAAATGTGGGGACATCGAGATAGGATAGAAAAGGAGTAATTAGTTAAGAAGGTTACTAACATTGCTGATTTTCTTTTTCTTTTTCTGTTAGAGCGAATGACAAGATTCTTTAAGTTGCTCTCAAAAACAAAGAATTAGATTCGATACTGAGAGAAAAATATGTTGAGACAGTTAAAAAAAATTATGAGACTGAGATAGCCAAAAAAGAGGAAGAAATTATGGAATCATAAGATGAAAGAGATTATTATAAATCACATTGTAAGCCTGAATACTAAATCTACAGACCTGAAAATGAAGGAGAGAGTAATCAAGGTGTTTACCCAAAGAAGTTGAAAAATCGTACAGAATTCTAAATGAAATTATTCAGTGCATTGAATATAACTTATACAAATATTGAAAGAGAATTATTGGTTAATCGTATGAAATAGCTTGAAAAAATGAATTTTGGGACTATTGAGCTGTGCAATGAGTGTGGCAAAGCACTTTCTGTGATCGATTGTTTAGATTGTGATTAAGATTTTTGCTAGAAATGTTTTGATGAATATCATTCGTTCATCAAAGCAGATAATCATCTTGTCAATATTCTCAATAAACATTCGCCAATTGACAGTAAGGAATTTGAGAAGTATGTGATAAGTGAGGAAGGCATAACAAAAGAAGAAGAATAAGAATTACTTCCAAATTCAGAGGTAACTAAATAAAAACTTAAATGTTATAAAGACTTACTTTTTTATTCAAAACATCAGCAGGAGAATGTTAAAGTCAAACCTAAGAAACGCATTTCTATGATTGATTAAAATAACTGGAATAAACTAGAATACTTTTAGCTCCCAACCTTTAAGAAGAGTCCTTAATTTTTTTTATTAGAAGATGTCTTCAAACAGCTGTATACTGAATACATTGATAACAATGGAATAAATGAAACTAACGAGGAGATTAACATCAGAAAGTTCTTTAGATTACATGAAAATCCAGAAGCTAAAGGCAAGTTTGTAGTTTAAGATAGCTAAGAAATCAATTCGTTTTTGAGAATGGCAGAATTCAATATTGAGGATAAATTGTTCTTGAATAGGATAGCATTTTTAGTCTTCAAGCGTAATGGTTCAGCAACTACATTCAGTCATTTCTACTCTCTCTGCAAGATACTCTAGGTAAAATTAGAATAAAATCATTAGTTTTAGGGAAAAATATCTTTGGAAATGGGAGATTCTTTATTGAAAATATTTTAATTATGTAAAATGCTGGACACATTTTTTTTGTTTACTAATCCATTTTCCTTAAAAACAGGATGGATTTCCTGAGCAAAAGTTTTTATTGCTACTTGATTTCATTGATGAAGACGATAGCTAAACGATAGAATGTGAAGAAATTAAGAAAATCTTTTATTCTTCGTTTTTACAAGCTAAAAGTGAAGATAAAAAGATAGATTATGTGATCGACAGTCTATTTAAAGGAACTAAGAAATTGAATAAACTTGAAATTGGCAAAAAATTCATTTACTCAAATGAGAATGATCCATTATTAAACTCATTCCTTGTCTCGTTGGTTCAAGACAAGAGAAAGTGAAGGAATATCAAATCCAAAATCTATGGTTTTGCTATTCAAACTAAACAATAATTTGTACTAATAATTTGTTTTGAGTGTAATTTTCAGAATATTTCATTTTAGCAAACAAAATACAAAAAAATTGGATTTTATTGATTCAAAAGAGATAATTATAAATAAGCTGTGGATAATATCCAGACATACATAGAAAGGATGAATAAATCAATCTTTCTGAAGAGTGCCAATAATATCAGTGTCTCTGTAGACAAAGAATTCACCGTCTTTTAAATTGATCTTGGAACCACCGTATTCTGGGAGGACAACAATATCACCTGGTCTAACTGAGAGAGGCACAACCTTTCCGTTGTTGTCTAAATTTCCTTTTTGTTGTAATAAACATAAATAATTAGATATTCTTGAATAGCTAGAATCAATATGGGTTGTTAACGGAATTATTAAGTCTAAAATGACTTACCAGGTCCAGTTGAAATAACCTCACCAAAGGATGTCTTGTCAGTAGATTCTTGTAAGATAATTCCTGATTTGGATTTAGCTTAAACTTCAACTTTTTTAACTAGAATTCTGTTGAGGGAAGGGAGAAGTCTCTTGAATGCAGATGTCATTTTTTGATTATTCTTTATTTGTTTTACAATTTTGTTTTTTAGTTTTTAATTATTATTTATTAGGGCATTCCCTTATTTTTAAACTTTAAATCAAAGAAAGAACAATAGAACAATCTGTATCTTATTTTGCTTGTTTTGAAAATGAGACTCCCATAGCAGGAACATTCATGTTAATAATTTTAAACTCGAAGATTTATGATCTTATCATAAACAGAATAAAAAATATTATTTTAAATACATACATTGTTCTAAAACACTTCACTATTGTTCTTAGCTAGCCTACTATTACTGGCCTTTATCTTCAGCTTTATCATCTTCAGCATTGAAAGGTTTTTTGAATGTTGGTCTTCCCATGATCTTTCTTTTGGGACCGCCTGGCATTGACATCATCATCATTTGAAGAAGTGGATTCATTCCTTGTTTTTCTAGAAAAAATAATCATATTTTTTTAGAAAAAGTTAACAATTTAAGCAGAAAATAATCTTACTAGGGAAGGGGTGTTCATAGAAGCAATCCATTCTTTGGCAATTTTTACCAAATTTACAATCTGGATGTTTATTAAGACACTGTGCTCCATATTTACACTTCGGGAAGAATTTACACTTTTTTAAAAAAAATAGGCAAAAAGAAACTTGCAACAAAGATATTAAGTTATATTTTTGAGATTATTTTCTTACAGGTTCAGTGGGATGAACGTAGGGGCAAGTATCCATATTTTTACAGTTAGGGAAGTATTTACAGCGTTATTTCTTCTTATTTTCTAACTCCTTAAGTAAATTATCATCTTCATTTGATGCATCCAATCCTTCAACTGCCTTTTATAATTTTGCTTCATCTTTTTGTAATATTTTCCTGAAAAAATATGAAAGATATTTTATTTGTTAAGATGAAAAAAAGCAAGGATAAATTATCATAAAAATATGCTTTTCTTTGTAAAACAAAATATTCAAAATATTGAAAAAAGTTGAATAGAAATTCTTTAAAAAAGTTATTTTAAAGTACACTTATTTCTTGAATGAGGGAACAGTTGAGTTTTTTGTTCCTTAAGACTGTGAAGAAGAACCATCTGTACTATTTGTCGGAATTGCCTTTGGTTTAATGCGATCTGTGATTGACTGACCAACCTAAAATGATTAGAAAATCATCAAATTTAGAACGAAATTTTTTTGTCTGCAGCATTTGTTCTCCTTACATTTGAAGTCGTGGGTTTCTTGCCTGTTTTAATACATAAAATAAAAATTAGATAATAATTCTTCCTTGCAATTTAACTTTACTCTCCTTAGCTGCGGTATTCAATTCTTCAATTTGTCTCTTGATGAAATCCATTAGTTTATCTTCGCAATCTTTCTAGATTTATTTGTAACAAAACAAAAATGAGTAAACATATGTATGATTTGAATTTTCAATTACTTCTTCAAGCTTAACTATCTCCTCAAGAAAATCTTTTTCGTCGCATTAACCTTCGAAATAGCTTTGGAACCATTACAAGCAGTACCTTTAGGAGAAATGATCAAGATAACTATTATAGCACTTTTCTTGGTATTTTGAGAGAAAAAATAGGAGTACGTTATGATGATTTCTGGTACATCTGCACCAAGCTCCTCGATTTAAGAAAGAATGGTGACTAATTCCTCTTTAACTTTATCCTTGTTGAAGAATTGCTTTAACTCTGATCTACTTACCATATCTTCTATCTGTTTCCTTTTAATTTATTGTGTTTATTATTTGGAAGAACTCTTTTTTATTTTTTGCTGCATCTAGCTAGATTGTAAAATAGGGATATTTATCTCCTCATTCTTTTAACAATAGTTTCAGAGTGCGCTCTTGGAAAAAACTCAAATTGGTTTTTTCAAACCAAAATAAAGACTTGTTCAACGTTCTTGATACTTTTCAACCCAAACATTTTTAACAATAAAATGGGGGGAAATATGAAGAAACTTAATGAAAATGTATTTATTGTTAATTAGATAAAAGTGATTCAAAATAAATATATTATTAGGAAGAAAAATGTAAAATAAAAGTTTAAAAATTGAATTTAATAGGCAAGAAAAGTCAGCTGATATGAAATAAGAAAATAGGAAGAGATTTTGAACTTTGGCAATAATCTAGAAGTCGATTATTTGAATTCGAAAGAAATTTAGGAGTTTATCTCCTACCTACCTATTAAATCAGCAGATAAGAAAAATCAGCTGGGGAAAATGAGATAAAGCATAAGAGACAGAGTTAGATGCTCTCTGACGTTTAGAAGAAGAAATTGAAATGTATATTGAACGAGCAAGAAAGAGAGAGAGAGAATATGTAAAATTTGATTTTTTAAGACTTAAGGAAAGGATAAAAAGAAGGTTTCTCTGCAGAAAATATAAAAAATAATAAGCAGAATAAAACAAGAAACAGAAAGAGAGAGAGAGTTAAGAGTTAAGTGTGTGTGTAAGAGAGCATCCAACAACTAGCAAAACATAATTCAAGCAAACATGGAAACATAAATAGATAGTTCTCCTGAAGCTCAGCGGGTGCTTAATGTGTACAAAGAAATGATTTCAGACAGCAAGCTGCTTGCATCTGGCTTACAGTATTTAGAAGAGAAGTTAAACACAATCGAAAATTTCGCAGTGACATCCATTAAATTGTTCGTAGCATGGGGTTCGAATGATAAATAAATGAGAGTTTATTTAGGTGCAATAGTTAAGAATATGCTCAGAGAGTTCTGGGAAACAAATGCAGCACTTACTCCTCAAAAAAAGGTGAGAATAATATTTTTCAACTGCTGTTACTTTTTTCAGACAAACATTTATGAATATGCAAAGAGCCATTTTGAGTACAAAAACAGAGATTAAGATATTGTTTGAATTCATCAGGAAATAAGGAACTCATTGCTGCACGGTTTAACAATGAATATTGGAGATCTACCAATCATCGAGACTTTAGTAAAAAATATCTAAAAACTTTCAAGAATAGCAAACAATTTTTTGAAAAGGCTTTGATGATAACGAATGTGATGAGCTACGATGGCATCGACATGTGGAGCAACTCCTTAAAGGAGATAATAGAATGGATGCCTAGCGATGATTTAGCCATTGTGGATACTGGTCTTGAATTGTTTGCGACTCTTTTTTCTAGAGTCATACAAAAGTACAGGAATGAAAAAATTCTACCTGAATAATTCTCCTTGACTCCAATCATTCCAAAGCTGTTACTTTCACTTTTTCAAATCTTCGCAAAGCCAGAAGTAATACTTTTATTTATTTCACTAACCCTTTAATTGATTCCATCATTAATTTTTCATTTTTTGTGTCAAAAAGCTTTCAGAAAAACAAAGGGAAAAACTGCTAGTTTTGCTGTATCTAGCAATTAGTTCATTTGCGTATGCAGACGGATAAGACAATCAACTTGTTGCAGCTTGTTTCGATGAGACTTTCAAGACTTGGATGAATTTGTTTATTTCTGCACTCAAGACAAGCCCTAAGACACACATTACCATGAAAAGATATATTCTCAAGGTACTCATTGATTTGTGTTTTGGATGTTAGAAAAAGCCACCTAAACATGATCTTGATGCTAAAATATATTTATTTGCAAAAGATCCTTAATGTGATATTCAGAGATTTCACCTTTTACTCAAGAGAGGCGTTGGTTGCGAGAATTCAACCGATTTGGAAGTTCTTTAACTCAATATTACCTCTTTATATATGGACTTCCGTTCATGACATCCCGCTGAACATGCTGGATAATAATCTTCAGCCAATAAAAGATCCACTTGAGATATTAGAAGAGACAAAGCAAGAACCTTAGACAAACAAAGTAAATATCGTTTATTTATGGGGTTTTTATGAGTAAAAACTAAATGAATAATGAAATAAAATAAAGGAGGAAGAGGAGAATCTAGATGTTAGATATTTGGATGAAGAAGATGAGGTATCAAGTGAAATAGAAGGAATGACAATCAATGCGATTGAACTTGTCTCCACAGTCATCACGAAGGACTCTCTTTATATGCTAGTGAAATATGCAGTTTACCCGATTGTCAATGCACTTTCTCATTTTATCCTTCTCTCCAAAGATTAAGTAAAATTATTTGAGGCTAAATAAAAGTAATTACTTCTGACTTCATCAACGTTCTTATGTTCATGTGAATAGGAATGTCAATGGGGAAACGAACCTGGTTAATACGTGAGAGACGGAAAGGATGAGCTGAATATAAAGTCAATGAGAAATATGGTAGAGAGTCTAATATTACAATTAATTGAACGATTCGGTGATTCAACAACTCAAGCTATTATGATAGTAGCTGAGAAATTCATGATGAACTACAATGAAGCTCATACTTCTAATATTATCCAGAGTTTCTACGAGAAAACTGGTGAATTAAAAATGGGCGCAGATTTCACAAAAGATAAGCTAATGGAGTTTGTGAAAGGATCTAGCTTCGATTGCACGTTGGCTGAGAACATCTGGAAGAAAAGAGAAGTTGGACTGTTCTTATTAGGAAGCTTTTCTGATGACATTATTGATTTTTAATACAAGCATACTTCTTCATTCGATCTGTCATCGCTAATTCAAAACCTCATAGGTGATATTCAATCACATAGTTCTCCTATCCTTGTAGCCTAGTCACTTTGGTGCGTTTCGAGATTCGCTGAAATCATCGCTGCTAAAAATACTTCGTTATTCCTACCACTTTTTAAAGTCGCTGCTGGATGCCTGCATAGTTCAAACCCATTCTCTGTTAGACTCACTTCAGTAAAAGCAATTGGAACGTAAAATATATTTTTTGTAGTGCGAATATTAAGAATACAATTTTTAACTGATGAATAATACTAATAAAAACAGGTTTGCAAACAAGATTTATTAGTATGAAAAATCTCTCCCTGCTAGAAGTACCTGGGAAGAATTTAGAATTGAAGACATTTCAATTCTCACGGACATATTCGATGTTCTCTCTTATGTCGATGTGGAAACTGTTCATATTATTCTTGATGCACTATTTTATTTAAATAAGTTATCTAAAGTGTATGTCCCAGAAGTTGCAAGGCTTGGAGCGAGACCGATATTAGAAATATTCACATTGCAGCACACTGATCCTGTGATTAATCGAATTATCATGGAATTGATCAACTAATTAGCTGAGAATACTGAATCATTCATAATTATCTTTGAAACTGCTTTTTCTTCATTCATCCTAAGTAGCTTCAATCTAATTCAATCCTAAATCTAAGAAGATCCAACTCTCGCTTAAATCAAGCCTTAAGATCTCTCCCTCATGGCTGTAATCTAATTTTTATCTTTGAATAATCTTACACATTTTTGCTTTATTTTTTACATTATTTTGTAAATAAAAAACAGAATATCTTCGACTTGACAAGCATTTTTGTTAAAAACTGTCAGGATAATCAGGCTAAAGAAAGCTTAATTACTCTACTACCTCCGTTACTTAACCTCATGACTGTCAACTAAGAAAATATGCTTCAATAGCATGCTTCTATTTGCCTTAAAGATTTCATCAAAGCTGCTGATTAATTTATTATTAAGAAGTAAATAACCCATTTTTATCATAAATTTACTTAAATCTTTATTTTGTTTGTTGAAGTTAACTTGTGAAAGACGTGTTTTAAGTAATTATGAAGCTCCTTTAAGTCCCTGCTAACTCTCAATTTGAAAGTTCTTCGACTTATTCAGGCAACCTCTCCATCATCGCATTTAATAATGTACTTTTGTTTTGCTAAATACAACTATTTTTAACTGAATTTCGATAAAAATTAGCTCCTAGGTGGCTCTGCTGACCCTGAAATTCTCAAATAAATTGTCTATAAGATTTTCCGCTCAAAACTAGCAACTACAGTTCAAGGTCTTGTTCTCGTGTGGGCTAGAATGATAATTAACAATCCCCTTGAATCAGTTAATTTCCTTTGTTCCTTCAGTATTGATAACCGTCTTGCTCTGAAAGCACTTATTGACAAATGGCTTCTACAGTAGCCTGTTTTCCGTGGAAAATTAACCAAAACAACAACTTTACTAGCATTGACGAAATTGTTCTTGCTCAAAGATAAAAGATTAGAAAATCTCATTGCCATCGCTTACAACCCTTCACATTCGAACATTGGAAATGGTAACATAATGATCCCCATTCTCTATTCTTGTTATTAAAGGATTAGATTATTGCTCTTCTTGATGCCAAAAATTCAAAACCATTTTTTGTTTTCTTCCAGATGTTAGCGCACCATTTAAGATATTTAGTACATTGATTAGAGGACTTGATAGTGAAATGGCGCTAGTTAATAAAGATGGTCAATTCTCTAAAGAAAGTACTTCAGCATCAGCAGGGAAATCTGAAGGCGAATATGATGAGGATGAACGATTAGAAGCAGAAGATGGTGAGGAACTCCAAGAAGAAAAAGATGATAAAATAGAAGTGGATTTAAATGTAATTCAAGATGAAGAAGAAAATGACATCCAAAAGAGATTTGCAGTAAGAATAATAAGAATCTTTAAAAACACTAAAAGATTTCAAATCATTTTTATCTCAAAAATTGTCATTTTAAGGTAGGAGAATCCAAAGCTGGAGGTTTAGGTGAATTTGAAGTTGGGTCTACAAATTACCAAACATCTGGGCTTGCTTTCGGGTATGATGATGGGGAAGAATGTGATGAGACTACAGAGGAAGATCTTATTTATCTTTAAGATTCATTTACAGCTACTCCAGCAGCAGTATGACAAAAATCAAATAATTAATAAATTATCCATGACAAAACATAATCATTTCTATTTTTAACAATAGGATATGCTAAAAGAGTTCTTTAACGATCTGGCTAAGACAGATCCAAAGTATTTCTCAGAGTGTATCAAGCATCTACTCAAGGAAGACGTCAAATTGCTCTAGAAATATGTCACAATCAAAAATGCTGAAATTATCTTAAATACAACAACATCAACAGCTGCAAATTGAACTCTAGTTGAAACGTGAATCTTCATTCATTGTGTGTGCTTCTTCTTCCCTGTATCCTTTCCAATATTTTTTCACAAGCAAAGAGTTCTGTTTTTTCTATTCAAAAAGTTTGTCACACTTTTTATGTACAAAAATATTCAAATCGTTAAAGTCCCCCTTTATTATTTAGTCTTCTTTTTCTTTTACCCATTCGTAATGATTTGGCAGTATCACAGGATAGAAATTTTGTTTGAAAAATATGGGAAGCTCTCAGTAGGGTTAATTTTAGTTGCCTTAACAAACAAAAATAAGGAATATTTTCTGGATAACTTTTCGCTGAAATGTACCAAAATATTCCCATAGCATTATCCAAGAAAAAGTATAGTTTTTTAAATCAAATTACCACTGAATTATTTATGCTTTGATAAAGATAACTCAAAAAGATTGACAGCACTTTTCAATCAAGAAAATGATCTCTTGCTAAATTAAACAACTATGTGGTATTTTTCATTCGTGAAGACAAAAAAAAATGAAGAAAGAAAAACATCAAAAACAAGTAATCATAATTAGAATATTGACAAAATCTAAGTGTAAAGAAAATATTTAGAATTAGAAGATATTTTGGCTTGAAGACCAAGGAAAGCAAAAAAGTACTAAAAATTGTGATATACAAAAATAGATTAGAGGAAAAGTAATCAGCAATAAGTTAATTAAGCAGAATCATCAATCTGCGATCAACAAAACAACTAAAAAAGGAC
>Ga0302271_10000726_pt1 | contig 32426 bp, 31 predicted proteins | sample III_Bog_N1_1_FD_198767 | JGI IMG/M metagenome (GOLD analysis project Ga0302271, IMG submission 198767) | Peat permafrost microbial communities from Stordalen Mire near Abisko, Sweden - III_Bog_N1_1 | ecosystem: Environmental > Terrestrial > Soil > Wetlands > Peat | place: Sweden: Abisko... | reverse complement strand
ATTATCCTGTGCATCTGTTCAATTTCATGGTCATAAACAACCACGTTTACCGTAAGATAGCTTTTAATCTTGTATTTTTTGCATATTGAAACTATATTCCTGAGGTCTTCAATTGTGAAATTATTGGAAGAAGCCGCTCTCATATTGAGCTGTTCAACTCCGAAATAAACAGAGTCAGCGCCGCCCTGAATAGCTGCCATTAGCGATTCATAAGAACCCGCCGGTGCCATAACCTCAATTTCAGTTCGTTTCATAATGGGCTGCAAATATAGCAATTAGAATTTATCCTTGTTCATCACAATTCTGATGCAGGAACCTTTGCCTACTTCAGAATGTCTCACAAAGATCTTGCCATTATGATATTCCTCAACTATCCTCTTGGCGAGAGAAAGGCCAAGGCCCCACCCTCTTTGCTTGGTCGTGAAGCCGGGATAGAAAATCTTTTTGAAAGCTGACTTTGGAATTCCTTTTCCGGTATCTGAGATATCAATAAGTGCCTGTTTCTCATTTTCTGCTATCTTGATTGTTATCTCTCCGCTTCCCTCCATCGCGTCGATGGCATTTTTTGATACATTCTCGATGACCCACTCAAAAAGAGCAGAATTTACCGGGATGAGAATCTCGTTTTTAGTATTATAATCGTAAATAAATTTAACTTTTGATGAAGCTCTCGATTTAAGATAATCTACAGTTCGTGAAATTATAGTTACAATATTTTCTATTGAAAGAGACGGTTTGGAACCGATACGTGAAAATCTTTCAGTTACCTTCTCGAGTCGTTCTACATCACGGGCAAGCTCTTTGGCAATCGAAATTTCAGGATATTTATTTTGAAGGATCTCTATCCAGCCTCCCAGTGACGATGTAGGTGTACCAAGCTGATGTGCAGTTTCTTTTGACATTCCCACCCAAACCTGGTTTTGCTGGGCCTTGCGCGAGGAACGGAAAGCCTCATATGAAACCAGAATAAAAAGGATTATTAGTCCAAGTTGTATATATGGATAATATATAAGCATAGTAAGAATTATACTGTCTTTGTAGTAGATAAGATTATAATGACCATTTTCAAGATTATTGACTATGGGTTTGTTTTCTTTTTTGGTTTTTTCAAGTTCTTTTCTGAAATATTTGAAATCATCTGCCTTATGATTGTCAAAATTCCTTGCTGAGATTATACTGTCTGATTCATCAGTAAGAATTACCGGAACAGTAGTATTATTTTCTATTATAGTCGAAAGGAACTCTACATTCTGACTTGTATCAGGGAGTGATATCAGCCTTGTAGCTTCAGCCCATAATTGTACATTTTTTCTCTCTTCTCCCTTGAGTTTTCTGACAAGATTCTCAGTATAGATCAGGGAACCCATACCAATCGATACAGCAAAAAGAAGTAAGAAATACTTCCCGAAGGTTTTATAACGGAATATTTTCAATGCAGTTGTTAAAAAATCATTATTTCCTGTGCAAATTATCTATTCTATTTTCTTTTTTTTGTCACTGAAGGATTGGGATTGCTCATCACTGTATCCCCGTCATCCCACTTGATCCTGAATCGCGACTTCTTCGCCTCGGGTTTTTGATTCGCTACGGAATCATTTTTATACCAGCCGTACTCCTGATTCAGAATTGTCTTAAGCGTTTGCTTTTCTTTTTTAAAGTTATTTTTTACTTCTGTACCGGCAGCTTTCATATCATATGCTACTTTGGCTACTTCCCCTTTGCCAATAATTTTCAATAACAACGACGTGCGTCCAAGACCATCATCCTCAACGACACCGAATTCAGTTATATTGCTTTTATTTTTTGATCTTTTCCTCGACAGGATCTGCGACAGAAGCATTTTGACATGATATTCATAGTCATTATCAAAACTATGCTTTCCGTTCACTGAAAGATCTGCAGCTGAGGACTTTACTTCCATTTGGGGAATATAGAGGTTGTTATTTCTTATGAAAAAGTCATTATCAAGCTGTTGAAAACTGATATTTTCAAGCTCTGAAAGTTCAATAAACGTGGAGAGTTGTTTCACCGGATCAAAATTGATGAGAGCTCCGTTAACAAGATGATAATTTCCTTCAGCAGTCAGTGTATTTATGTGAAATTTTAAAAGAGAATCCAATGGAAATAACAGAGACAGCGAACCGGAAAGTGTGCCTTTAATATTTTCAGCTTTCAGAAAATTCTGTCCGAAGTTGTGAAAAGTCGTGAAAGCTTTATTCACATCAATATTTGTTACAATGAAATTGCCCTTTGCCATAAGAGCTTTGTTATTATTTTGATTCAGGAAACAGGTGCCCGATATAATGCCATTTAAAGAATTCATCTTCAGTGACTTAAAAGTCAATATTTTTGGCTTGTAATTAAGAGTGCCTGCAATTTTTGAGGAGGAAAAGGTTTTATAACATAAGCTGTCAATTCTGAAATTTATGTCAAGATAAATATCTCCCGGAAGATTTGCTGCTTTCTGGCTCTGACCCGACTTTTCAGAGACAGAAGCATCCTTGAAGAAAGCTTCAGGTATCAGCCTGTCAAAAGTAACGTCTGCAGTTGCTGACATCTTCACCTTGCCACCTGACATCCATTCAATCAGGTTTTTAAATTCTCCTATAACTTTGATATTCTGGCCCTTATAAACGAACTGAATATTTTTTGCTTTTATTGAATTTTGAATTGTCAGATTACCTGTTACCCTGCTGAAAAGAATTTTGTCTTTTTGGAGACCAAGTGTAAATGAATTAAAATCCATACTTGATTCAGGTTTCAGGTCAATAAATTCGTTGAGCGAAAAACTCTTTTTTGATAAGCTGCAATTAACAAGCTTAAGGTTGAGATCAACAGATCCTTCTGCTCTTGAAATCTCAGTGATATTGAAAAATTCTTTCAGCTCATCCGGGTATACCCTGCCCTTTAGTGAAAGATCTATAAGTGGATTATTAAAATCTTTTAAAGTTATGGCTCCTGTATACTCTGAAGATTTCAATTTCCCTTTAAAATCGTCGATTGAAACATAACTTGTGCTATATCCGTTTTTTGATCCGTTCGAAAGCTTTCCGGTGAAAGAAAGATTTTTTAAGGTAAGCCCCGAGTTTTTATACACAATCTTACCGTTCCTGAATTGCCAGTTTATTTCAACATGAGGATTTGATGTCCGGTTTAAAAGCCCTTTAACTTTGCTATTGGCAGTTATTATCCCTGAAGGGTCATAGCCGGAGACTAATCTCTTGTATTTTTCCGGTAGATAGTTCCGGATCCTGGAAATATCCAGATTGTGTCCGGTAATCTCCAGATCCAGGAAATTATCAGAGCCTACCAATCCGGCAATTCCTAAATCAAAATTGTCAATATATAATGTGCCTTTTCTGAATCGTATTCCGCTTTTCGAGCTTTGAAGATTTACTTCAAGTTTAGCCGGAATTGATCTGTCAGTATTGAAACTGAAAAGCTGGAAACGGTTTATATAAAGATCTGTAATTGCAGTAAAATCAATAACATTGCCTGAGATCCGGCTTTTCATTTTACCATTCTCAATAACTCCCCCAACTATAAGGTGTGTGGACAGACTGTTATAATAAGCTGTCATACCGGATATGTTTATTTTTCTAAGGTCAATGGTAACTCCTTCCCCGCCTGAAGTATTGCTCTTTACTGATATATTATAGTTAACATGACCGGTTGAATCGGTGAAAAAATTTGCTCTCCCGCTTCGTGCGCTAATACTTTCAATATTATAAATCCCTTTAAGGATATCTATTAACCTGAATTCCAGGAATACAGACCGGGCAGAAAGAAGGGTATCGGTGTTTATTCCCTTAAATGCTGCTGTGTTAAAATCAGGGGATGAATGAACGAGAACATCTATAAGCTCAAGAGAGGCTTTTGGAAACTTCTTTAAAAAGGAAAGTTTAAACGTTCCTACCTCCAGTTTTGTGGAGAGATTCTTATTCAGCGATTTCAGGATAATAAATCCAACCTTATCTTTTAGCAGAAATGAGGCGGAAAGAAGAATAATTGAAACTGTCAGAATAAATGCTGCAACCAGTTTCCCAATTTTCAGGAATAGTTTCATCTGCAAAAAAAGAAATATTTGTCCACTGACTTAGTAACCGGGAAGCAAAGTTAACTCATTTAGATTAAAAAAATCTTTTATTTAAGAAGGAAAGATAAATCATCCTCGTGGCTCAGCTCTGGATTTTTTAGTAAAAAGTGCCTAAAGTGCCTAAAGTTATAATCAAGTTTCCTATAACTTTAGTCACTCCAAACTCTAGCTCACTCTAACCTTTTTATATTATGATTCTCAGGAATATTTTTTACATTATAAGTCCTGAAGGTATTATTTAATATATTAATTAACAGAACCTTCCCGGAAAGAACTTCGCCAGTTTCCGTGATTATCTTTATTACCTCATTGGCCAAATAGGTTCCCGTTATTCCGGGCAGGAAACCGAATAATCCAACAAAAGCCGGCTCCGGATTTTTAAATGCCGAACTATTAGTTTGAGGATTATAACACCTGTAGGTTGGACCCCCCATGTAATTAAAAACTGAGATTACTCCTTCATATTTATAAATTGCTCCATGTACCATAGGTTTTCCAAGAACCACACACGCATCATTAATAACATACCTGGAATCAATATTATCGGTTGCGTCAACAATTATATCATATTTTTCAAGGATCCGCAGAGCATTGGACCGATCGCATTTAAGATTATAAATATCCAAACCGGCATGAGAGTTAAGACGTTCAAGACTTTTTTTCGCTATTATGGATTTAAGTTTTCCTATATCCTCCAGACCATAAAGTACCTGTCGTTGCAGATTGGTCTCGTCAACCATATCAAATTCAGCTATTCCAATATTACCCACCCCGGCAACAGTCAGATATTGAAGTGCAGGGCATCCTAACCCTCCTGCACCGACAACGAGAACTTTGGCCCGCTTAAGTTTTTCCTGGCCTTTAATTCCGATTTCAGGAATCATTATCTGTCTGCCATATAGTCTAATTTCCCTTAAAGATAAAACCGATCTGTCCATTTTTTCAGTTTCTATGAGAAGTACAAATATACATCTGCTGCAAAGAAGATACAATATCAAACAGACAGAGACGTCCATCAGGGCGTCTCTGCAATAAAAACAAGGTGTCAGAAGATGATTCGGGAATGAAAAAGGCTAATTGTTAAAAGAGAGGGCAATCCCTATTTCAAAGGGATATAGATCAATTCCGCCGGGCCCTTTGCCTTTCTGAAAAAGAGGTGTCATGTAATACGTTCCAAACAGCTGAAAGTTTCCATATCCTATGCGTGCTGTCATTCCATATCGGAGCATATTCAGGCTAAAATCCCTGTATGATTTAACTGTATGTCCATCCTCAAAGACCATTTTGGTATGCGATCCCAGTTTTATTGCACCTATTGGACCAGCAGCAATGCAAAGGTTGTTATGCTCGACCGGGATCTGTACCTCCAGCAGAACCGGAACGTTAAGAAACAGAGTTGCCAGTTTTGATTTTTCCAGATTGGCTCCCGGATCAAGTTCCTGGATTACCCCATCAGGGCCCATAACCATATTATTATTTCCATCAAACCTGTAATTATTCCAGTTAAGACCCAGACCGGTTACGAATCCGAAATGCTTTGTCAGGCCAAGGCTCAGTTGTGTGAAGTTAATATTGAAATTGCTTGATTTATTTGATTTAAGAGTCATATAATCAATATCGGCAGGTAATGACATACTTTGGTTGGAAGTCACCCAATTATTGAATCCTAATTCTATTCCTGCCCAATGTCCCCTGAATCTTCTTCTTCTTCTTCTCTCATGATCATTATCATTATCATCCTGATCCCAATGATCTTTCCAAGTATATTTTTTACTGTAGAATTCCGACCCCTCCAATGATTCAAGTACATTTAGTCCGTTGTTTCCCGACCTTAAATTAATTGTCGAGTCGTTGTTTTCTATCTTCAACCGGTCGTCTCCGTTAATAATTTTCGCAGTCACGGGTTTCTTATCTGAAACATCCTTATTACCGCCAGCCAGACTTTCGGCTGAAGTCTTTAGTGCGGACCCGGTCATTATTAATATTATTAGCAGTATGATTATTCTAACCTTTTTCATGATAGTGATTATTAAAATTATTCAGTTTTCAGAGATGGGACGGAGAAGGGATCGGAAAAGTTACCGGAGAGGTTCGGAATTTTTAACCGGAGCATTAAAATTAAGTATCTTTGAACTGAAATACACAGATTTAAGTTTTCCGTTTTCGTCTTTCCTTTCATCAAGAGCCATTTCCCAACCAAGAAGTTTATTGAGGCCCGATACGCCCGCTTCAGCAATTTCGTATGCTTTCAATGGACTGTCTCTGTTGGTATTCTCTTTCAGTATCTTTTGCCGGAAAGCCTTTGCTAAAAATCTGCCGAATCTGGGCCGGCCATCATCCTCTTCCGGAATCTTAATCCTCGAATCGAGTGAGATAAGAGTACCGGGAATAACAGAGTTCATCAAGGTGAGTCTTTCAGGAATGGGAATCCTGTTAAGAATTATCTTAGGATTATCAGAAAAGGAAGCTGCGGTATCATCCGGAACAGACTTAAAATTGTTTAGGTTCGACAGGACCGTCGGGGCAATTTGTGAAAGCAGAGTCGGGTTCTTCCCCTGTGTTTTATTTATACGGCTGTTTTTAACAGGCATTAATTTATCTGAACCTGTCTGTGTTGATGGTTTCAGGAGAGGAGTGTTAATTTCTATTTCAAGAGCAGTTACATCAGTTTTCACAATGAGGGGCACGGGCAATGAAATCCGGTTTAAAATAACCAGGGAAACTATTGCTGCAGCTGAAAGTCCGATTATTGCCAGGCGCAAAGTCTTTTGTCCCACAGTCCTTCTGATTAGTCTGTTCTTCCATTCAAAAGAGACTTCAGGAGGAGTAAGTTTCATTTTTTGAATTAATTCAAAAGATTTTCTCTTTTCAGCGTCCAGTTTGATACTTTGAAGAAATTCAGATTTTTGATCGTCAGAGAGATCATTCTCGAGATAAGCTGCACAAATATATTCAAACTGCAACCCGGTGAGATCTTCAGATGTTTTTATAAGCTTCTCTTTGTACGAAAATGACTTGTTTGGGCGGAAATGCATAGTGTCTTTAAGAGAATTCACCTCATCAAATTCTGCTTTCAGATCGGGGTTTGCAGTAAGGAAATGCTTAAGCTGTTCTACCTCGGTATCACTCAGATTTCCATCGATCCAATCGATAAACCATATTTCATAATTTGATCTTTCGATTTGCATGACTACAAGACTAATTCAATTTTTCCAATAAAGTTCTTAAGAGCAACCCGTCCCCTGTAAATATTTATTTTCACCTGAGCCTCGCTCAAACCGGTAATATCTCCAATTTCTTTGTAGCTGTACCCTTCATAATCCCGTAACATAACTGAAGTTTTCTGGTGTTCGGGGAGAAGATCCAGTGCTTTATTCAGAATTTCGCTGAGATCACTGTACTGAGAATCAAATATAGTTTCCTGTTCGGGTATCAGTTCGAGATTTATGATCCTGTTCTCTTTCCTGATTATGTCAATCATTATATGATAAGCTGTTGAAAATAACCAGGATTTAACAACAGGAAATTCGAGTTCAGCGACATGTTTCCAAAGCCTCTCGTAGCTGTCCTGGACGATATCGTTTGCCCGGTTTTCATCTTTAAGGTTCCCCCGGATAAATCGGTAAACCGGATCGGCAAACTCCTCAACGGATCTGTTATATTCCTTAACTGTCATATTCTAAGATACAGAACAAAGACGAATGAAGATTCAAAAAGTTACACTTCTTTATAATAATTTAATTTTCATTTTTAAGATATCCACGATTCAGGACACACGAACCTGGCACCAATCTACAGATGAACCTGATTTCTTGCTTGCGTCTTGTGTTTTTAGTCTTGCTTTATTCGTTATGTGCTTGTTTACATTCAATTATTTAAACATTTTTGGAATTGATTTGTTTTTATTTAGAATGGTTATAAATAGTTGAATGCTGCTAAATACAAGGGCATTATAATCCGCTAACTGTCAAAAGGAAATTGAAGTTAAAATAAATCAGAACAAGGATGATTACAATAACTATAGTGATGTTGATTCTGATGATAAAAAGGGTAGTATCCTATTGTATATCAATAATGAAATGAAAAGGCGAGATAATTAATAGCAAAGATTCCCAAACCGGGCGTCGATATTTATTCTATAAAATAATATGAAAAGAAACAGATTTATCGCAACAGTTGCAGCTTTTACTGTGGCTCCTTTCGTTTTTGGTATTCAGAATCAGAAAACAGGTTTAAGCTCGGGAAAGGGTTTTAAGATAAACGCCGGGGAAGGAAGAATTCACGGGCATATTTCATTAAAAGGAATAAACTCAAACATTATGGATTTGAAAATCTCCGGAAAAGATACAAACGGAGATCTGGCTATCTTTGAGCAAACAAGTTTATCACAGGGAAGAGGTACTCCTTTACATGTACATCATTTTCAGGATGAAGTGTTTTATGTAGTAGATGGCCAATATTATTTTCAGGTTGGTGACGACAAGTATCATCTGAATGCAGGTGAAAGTATCTTCTTACCAAGAAAAGTTCCACATGCCTGGACTCAGGTCAGTGAAAGAGGGAAAATGATTGTAACTTTTCAGCCTGCAGGAAAAATGGAAGAGTTTTTTGTGACTATGTCCGGGCTGAAAGATAACCCAACGCCAGAAGTGATTGCTGGAGTTTTCGCTGAAAACGAAATGCAGATCGTTGGTCCACCGCTGAAGATCACCTAGATAATATAAATGAAGAGACACCCACTCTGGGCGCTCTTCAATAAAGACATCTTAAATTTTATCATTTAGTCTTGTAGACTCTCACCCAGTCAATCTCCATTGATGTCAGTCCATTAACAGGTTTGTCAAGACCGCCTGCAAAAAGAACATACATTGGGTCCTGTGGGACATCCGAGGTTTGAGAGAAGACCTCGGTGTTGTTTATTTTCCAGACAAGCCTGTCCGATGTCCACTCAAGAGTATAAATAAAATAATCATTTGAGTACCGGGCTCCGATGGATGTTTTTGAATTGTTGCCCCTGACGGAAAAATAATCGAACCAGACTTTTCCACCGGATGTGCGGCAGATATCAAGATGAGGAGTGATTTTATCTGCAAGCATCCAGAATGCACATTTTGCAGCCGGGTTTCCAAGTTTGATTTTTGCTGAGAAAATACCATATTTTTGGCGGAAACTATTGCCCGAGTTAATTAATCCTGAAGTATAGCTGAACTCTTTGGTTGTAAAGCCTTTGGATGCAGACCAGACCTTTCCGTTTATTTTCTGAGGTTTGGTATTGATTCTGAGGAGGCTGTTCCTGACTTCAAAGTTCTCTTTTTCAGTATAGGCCTGAAGGTCAGATTCAACAGAGTATCTGTCTTTTAATAACTTTTCTCCCCAGTAGTAATTGGTGAGCCATTTTTTGGTATCAAGCTTGTCACCATCAAATTCATCGCTGAATGTTAATTCCCGGTTTTTAAGAATATCGAATTTATCTGAGTCCCGGATCTTAAAATACCAGATTATATCTTTGTTCTTTTTCAGCTTGGCAAATTCCCTGATTTCCTTGAACATTTCAGTTTTCTCGAATCTCTTTTTATCCAGGAGATACTCTTTCCTTTGTTTAAACTCCTGTGTTGCAACATATTTTTTAAGCTCGTTATATCTCTTAAGCCTTTCAGAACCATCAGTATTCAAATAATTCGCATACTCCTTTGAGGCTCCATATTTGTAGAACTCTTTAATTTCGAGACTTCCTTTAATTCTTTTGTATTCAAGAAGTTTTTTATACTCTTCCGAATCTTTGAAGGTTATCGGCCTCATTTTTTTCTTTGCAAGAAATGCAGGGGATTTTACAAAAGTATAAAGCTCTTCATATCTCAGAATGGTTTTTGTTTTTGTAATCTCTGTTTTTTTGCGTTTTGACCTGAAAAGTGGTTTCCGTTTTGACTTCAAAAAAGCTTTGATTTCAGTATCTCCTTTAAGCGTTCTGTATTCATCTAATTTCCGGTATTCATCGGTGTCCTTGAAGGTGAAAGGCTTCATTTTTTGTTTTTCAAGGAAGGCGGGAGATTGAATGAAATTTTCAAGTGCCTCAAATTCAGTTATTTTGGTTGAACCAACCATGTCTTTATACCTTTTCAGGGAATTTCCCGAAATGGTTTTAAAATAAAGAACAATGTCTTTTGCCTTCTGCAGGCTATTGAATTCTTTCTCATTATAGTGTTCTTCAGAATCATTATACCTGAGGGATTTTATCTCTTTGCATTTCTGGATAAAATCGGAAGAATTTACCCTTCCATTCAGCTCGTTGTACCTAGCCAGTACATCAGATTCTGTAAAAACACGTAACTTCTCAAATTCGGTTATCAAAGCCTTTTCAGCCAGCTCGATTTTAGAAGTCGACGGGATCATTCCCAGGGAAAGCTTGAGACTTGCCATTGTAATATTGGTTTAGGTACAACCGATAAAGATAAAAAATCTTTCCAGAATAAATGGTCAGGATTGTTCAAATAATTGTTTTTAAGAATAGTGGGTGCAGGTAAAAATTAAAACCTGAATTCCCTGGTAAATTCAGTTCCAGGATTTTTTATACTTTTGCGGCGTCACATATACAATTAAAAAATGGCCCTGGTACATGAATTTGAGAATAGCGGGAACTGGTTGTTCAGGAGAAGAAGCTGGTTGCCTGTTTTTATGATTATTGCTGGTATTATGATGATGTACCTTGGCAACAGGCAGGCGATAATATTCGATATGCGTGATGAGCTTATCTTTCTTGGAGTGAGCTTATTCGGAGAATTAATAAGGATTTTTACTGTAGGATTTGCTCCGAAAAATACCTCAGGGAGAAATACGATAAACGGGCAGCTTGCTGATGAATTAAATGTAACAGGGATCTACTCATTATTAAGACATCCACTCTACCTGGGTAATTTTTTCATGTGGCTTGGTCCGGTTCTTTTCCTGCGTTCTGTGGGAGATACAATAGTTTTCGGACTTATTTACTGGCTCTATTATGAGCGTATTATGTTCGCCGAAGAGCAATTCCTGAGAAAAAAATTCGGTGACATTTATGACAAATGGTCAGAAAATGTCAGTTCTTTCTTTCCGTATCCTTTTAAATTTATTCCACCAACACTACCATTCTCTGTAAAAAATGTCCTGAAAAGAGAGTACAACAGCTTTGTGAACATTTTTGTCATATTCATGCTACTGGATATATTCAGAAACTATTTCCTCTCAGAAAGGATTTATTTGACTGGCATGTGGATCTGGCTGTTTGTTTCAGCCGGTGTAATATGGCTGGCAATCAGGACAATCCAAAAACGGACAAAGTGGCTTGAGGTGGAAGGGAGATAAATTTAATTTGTAGGGACGTTGCATGCAACATCCCTACTGTCACCTTCTCGACCCCGTAAAAATCATTATATAATATAACAAGGTTGCCAGCGATCCAAGAGCAGCAATCACATAGGTATATGCAGCCCATTTAAGGGCGTCCTGGGCTTTGTCATGGTTCTGGGATGATGTTATACCGGCATTTGATAACCATGCAAGAGCTCTCCGGCTGGCATCAATTTCAACCGGAAGAGTGATAAAACTGAATATCGTTGTCAGTGCAAAAAGAACAATACCTGCCAGCAATAAAGCAGGAAAAGTCCTGACGAGCAGAATTCCGGCCAGTAGAATCCACTGAACCCATTTCGAGGCAAAGCTGACAGCCGGAACAAGGCTTGATCTGAATCCAAGCCAGGCATAGGCCTTGGCATGCTGAACAGCATGTCCGGTTTCATGAGCGGCCACAGCCGCAGAGGAAATACTCCGCCCATTATATACCTCCTGGCTTAAATTGATCGTTTTATCAGCAGGATTATAATGATCTGTCAAACGTCCCTCTACGCTTCCAATTTTTACTCCGGTAATACCATAGTCCTGCAGCATTCTTTCAGCCACCTCACGACCTGACATACCATTATCAAGAGGGATTTTCGAATATTTTGCGAATTTTGATTTCAGTACCATACTTATGACCCAGCTCAGGATCATAAATCCTATAAAAATTACCCAGATACTCATAACTTATTTTCCTCCAAAATTAAAATTTAAATATACCTGCAAAACTTCTGCCAAACTCATTCTGGAGAAAAAAATCGACATTTTGGCAGAAGAACTGGCACGACAGCACAACAGAAAGAAAGGGAGAGGGGGAGATTAGGAGAATGGGAGATTAAAACTTCTCCCCTTCATCCTTTCTCCCCTTCACCCCCTCATTCCTCACTTCTTGCAACAAAGGGAACAGTTCTTATCTTTGTCAGATGCTAAAGGCATTCAATACGATATTATCATTTCTGCTATCTCTTCCGGTGTTATTTTACAGGTATTCTATTTCTCCGTTTTTGCGACCTTCATGCCGACATGTTCCAACCTGTTCGCAATACATGCTCGATGCACTTAAGATCCATGGGCCATTTTTAGGTCTGATGCTGGGAACCGGAAGAATACTCAGATGCAGGCCGGGAGGAACACATGGTTATGATCCGGTCCCGCTGTTCAGATTCAGAAGATACAGGCCACTTTCAGAATTATTCAGTAGATGGGAGAGGGAGAACAGATTGAAGAGATAAAGCCCCTCAATGCCGCTCGTTTAGCCCCCCAACGTTCTGTAACATTTCGAAGTATTCTAACAAAACGAGGACGAATCCCGCCTAAGCGGGAGCAGGGGAGCCAGACTTTCAGAACTTAAGCTCCTCTTTCAAATGTTTATATCCGGCTCTGCTCACGGGGAGCTTATCACCTGAATGAAGAATAGCAATATGATTATCCTTGCCATAAGGCTCAATCCCTTTTATTTCTTCAACTTTCACTATATAGGAGCGGTGAATTCTTACAAAATCCGATTTCGGCAGGTTATCCTCATAGAATTTCATTGTCTGTTGTTTCAGCGCTTTCCCTTCGGTATGGAATATCATTACATAATCATCCTGAGCCTCAACATATCTAATCTGTTCTACGGGTATGAGATTTAAGGCGTTTCCTTTTCTGACGACAATTCTGTTGACTGGAGAAGAAATTTCAGGTCTAATTGAGAGAAGCTGACTGGCGGGCTCAAGATTTCCTTTTCCTGACCTGATCTTGTCAACGGCTTTATTTACAGCATCAATAAATCTTCTTTTGGGAAAGGGTTTCATCAGATAATCAACGGCATTGAGTTCGAAAGCCCTTATTGCGAACTGATCATAAGCAGTCGTAAAAATGATCTCGGGTTTCTCGGTTAGTACCTCAATCAATTCAATGCCGGTTAGTCTTGGCATCTGGATATCAAGAAAAACCAGATCGGGTTTCAATGCTGTAATTGTTTTCAATCCTGAAAAGCCATCTGCGCATTCGCTGATGACTTCTATGGCATCCACTTCATTTAAATAGTACTTTATTAATTCCCGTGCCGGGGTTTCGTCGTCAATTATTACAGTTCTGATCTTATCCATTCTATTATTGTTTCCCTTGGCCGTTTACAGGTGCTACAGAATTCATGGCACTAAAGTAAAAATTAATTTCCAATTGACATTTATAAAAAATCTGTAGGTATGTATATGGTAACGGTATAAACTCCGTTTTCTCTGGAAGTTTTTATTGATGCCTTATTACCATAGAACACTTCGAGCCTTCTGGAAACATTTAAGAGACCTGTTCCTGTTCCTCTCTTTAAAGAAGGGAGAGGGTCATAATTATTGCTGATTATTATTTCGATGTACCCGTCAATAATCTTTGCGTTTGTAAGAATCCTTACACTTTCGGTACTTTCGTAAACTCCATGTTTTACAGCATTTTCATAGAGGGGTTGCAAGAGCATTACAGGGATTTTAAAGTTGAGACAATCGTTTTCTATATTCTCTTCAGTCATAAGTTTATCCCCAAACCTGACTTTTTCAATATCAAGATACAGTCTGAGGTTTTCAAGTTCATTTTGAAGCGATACCGGTTGTTCGTCTTTCCTTGAAAGAGCATATCTCATAAATTCTGAAAGCTTGACGACCATATCCCTTGCTTTTTCGGGATCGGTAATAGTGAGGGAACTAATTGAGTTCAGACTGTTAAAAAGAAAATGAGGATTAATTTGTGAACGCAGCATTTTAAGCTCAGTCTCTTTTACGAGGCTCTCAAGCTTTGCTTCTTTGGCACTTTTTTCAGAGAGATTGCTAAGACTGACAAAAAGATAATAGGTGAGGATAATCAGACCGTAAATAAAAACTCCTGTTCCTATCCTGTAGGGGAAAGTTTTATCCCAGTAAGCCAGGTAATTGGTTTGTTCCGGCAAGGCTACAGTCATAATAAATTTTGTAATCAGCACCCATAAGGTGACCGAAAGTGCTCCGCTCGCAACCAGGTTGGAAATAAGACCAGTTGTATTTGTCACTCCGGAATTAAAAAACCTGAATGGATACCATAGAGACAAGGCTATGCCTGAATATATAATAAGGGAGACCAGACTATCGATCAAACTTATCTGAATAAAGCTGCCGTATGCAAAATAAAAAAGCAGTGACTGGCCCAGCGCCAGAAAGAGCCAGACCAGCCACCAGACTATAAACCGTACTCTGTTTGAAAGTATGGGATGTGTCATCCTAAGGATAATTAATAACTTTTTATTTCCCCTCCGCCGAATACCACAGCACCTTTAATAACGAGTTGTTTGGTAGGGTCCACGGTTCTGCCTGGAGTTAATTTCCGGGAATCAGTGAATCCTCCAAGAACAGGAGTTACCTCTATCGAAATATTCCAGTCATCAGGAACAATCAGAGTCGCTCCTCCAAATACGCATGCAATTTCGAGGTCATTTCTTCCGGGTGCGAGTTTTGCTTTGGTAAGGTCGAGCTCCATACCTCCAAAAACAGCTGATATTCTGCCACCTTTAAAATTTTCTGATATTATCTGACGTTCTCCGCCGCTGAAAACGTTAACATAATCAATATAATCATCACCGACGATCCCCTTTGACGAGACAGAATTCCAGCCACGACGTTTTGTTGCAATGAAAATAACGCCTATAATGATAAAAATAGAAGGCCAGAACATGTTATAAGCATGAAATGTCTCACGAAATATCATAGGGATAAGAAAGAAGCCTCCTACTGCCATCACAATTACTCCCGACGTCTTTTCAGCTGCTCCAAGGGTCATTACCAGCCCGATAGCGACAAGCAACATTGGCCAGCTGAATATGACATGATCAATAAATTCGGGAAAAAACCCGGTGTTTCTAAGGACTAGGAATAATCCAACCATCACAAGTATTACGCCGATAATCGGGCGGTTGTTTGTAAGGTGATGATGCTCATGTCTTAGCTCGCGGCGTTCATCTCTGGCCTGACGACGCTCATCTCTGTAACTTTCATTTGTTTCCATAATAGTATATTTATATGTATTTCAATTATCAATTTTAGATTTCCTTTTAAAAAGTGAAGATAAGATAAAAGACAGACCTATAAGACCTATTACTGCGGGCCAGTAAAAAGTATTGAAGGTCTCGGCAGGAATTATCATTATCTGGTCTTTTAAAAACCATATTCCACCGGCGATGAGCAGTAAACCTCCAGTAAAATGAAGATTTAACAGTAATAAAACGCCAATGAATATCATTGCTGTCTCCCAGGTAAAATAACTGTTGATGCTCCCAAGGTGCAGCAAATCATTTGTTGCCACGAGAAGTGCCACGCCGAGGACAATGAAGAAAATCCCGATACTTACCCGGGGGTGATGTTCTCTCTCTCTGTAGTGAGAGTAATCTTTGTGACGGTAATAATCTCTGTGTTTCATAATCGTTAAGATTTAATCTGAAACAAATGTAATTTACAATTATATAGTTGTTTAAAGATATTCGGCGAATGACCTGTTTTAATCGGTATTTGGACATTTATGACAATAAATGTTACTTTTTTGTTGATAATTTTTTTAATTGAAGAAGGATTCATATTTTTGCAAACCAAAATTTAAAGAGATGTCCGGATCATATACTATACTGTTGAGCGGATTAAAGGAAGGGCACCACGCTGTTGATTTTGAGATTGATAAAGAGTTTTTTGAATTGTTTGAAGAGTCGGAAGTTAAGGAAGGAAGCCTTATTGCTAATATTGAGATGGATAAAAGGTCTACTCATCTTGACCTTATAATAAGAGTATCCGGAAGTGTTAGAATAAGCTGTGACAGGTGTCTGGAGATGTTTTCACAACCCATTGCCAGTGAGAACAGATTACTTGTTAAGTTTGGGAAAAGTATTGATGATACTGATCCTGACATTCTTTCCATACCGATCTACGAGAATGAATTGGATCTTCATCAGCAGTTATATGAGTTTATAATGCTGGCTCTGCCGATAAAGAGAGTGCATCCGCTCGATAAGAATGGAAAAAGCATGTGCGATCCGGTTATGCTTAAGAAACTGGAAGAGCTTATAATAGAAGAGGAAAAAGAAGACGACCCGAGGTGGGATGAATTGAAAAAACTAATGAACGATAATTAAATTAATTAAAAATGGCACATCCTAAACACAAACATTCCAAGACCAGAAGAGATAAGCGCAGAACGCATTATAAAGCAACTGCACCTACAGTGGCGAGCTGTTCAAATTGCGGATCTTCAGTTCTGTATCACAGGGTATGTCCTGAGTGTGGTTTTTACAGAGGTAAGCTGGCTATCGAGAAAAAGGCAACAGCCTAACCTCGTGTAACTTAAAAAGTATAATATGAGAATTGGCCTTGATGTCATGGGTGGTGATTTTGCACCTGAGTCAATCATTGAAGGCGCCGTTGATACCCTTCATCATTTATCAGAAAATGAGACGATTGTCCTAATCGGAGATGAAACATCCATATTAGGAAAACTGAACCAGATGCAGATTGAGCCTTCTTTGTTTGAAATAGTTCATACATCTCAGGTAATTGAGATGGCAGATCATCCTGCAAAAGCATTCTCACAAAAAAAGGATTCAAGTATCGCAGTGGGATACGGGATGTTAAAAAACGGGGATCTTGACGGGTTTTGCAGTGCAGGAAACACCGGGGCAATGCTCGTTGGGGCAAGCTATACAGTAAATGTGATCCCGGGAGTATTAAGACCAGCACTTGCTACCGTACTGCCTTGTATTGATAACCGTAATTTTGTTTTGCTTGACGTGGGATTAAACCCCGACTGTAAACCAGATGTTCTTTTACAGTATGGATTACTTGGCAGCATTTATGCAAAATATGTCCTTGGAAAAGATAATCCTACTGTCGGATTACTCAATATTGGTGAAGAAGAAACGAAGGGAACACCTACCGTAAAAGCTGCTTTCGAATTAATGAAAGAACATCCCGAAATAAATTTCGCTGGTAATATTGAAGGAAATGCTCTCTTTCGTGAAACCATGACTGATGTTGTAGTTTGTGATGGTTTCGTGGGAAATATAATTCTTAAAATGGGAGAAGCATTTCATCATATATATAAAATCAAGAATCTTAAGGATGCCTATTTTGATAGTCTTGACTGGGAGAATTTTGGAGGAACTCCTATTGTCGGGATTAATGCCAATGTTGTAATCGGACATGGTATTTCAAAACGGAAAGCCATAATGAATATGGTTCTTCAGACCAGAGAGGTTGTTCATGCTAATCTGGCACAAAAGATTAAAGAAGCAATATAATTATGGAAAAAATACGGGCAGCCATCACGGGAATAAACGCCTGGGTACCGGAATATAAGCTTACAAATCAGGAACTTTCAAAAATGGTTGATACTTCCGATGAGTGGATAATGCAAAGAGTCGGAATAAAAGAAAGACGAATACTTAAAGGAGAAGGACTGGGAAGTTCGGATCTTGGCGAGCAGGCTGTACGGGGACTTTTACTAAAAACAAATACTGCACCGGAAGATGTGGATCTGATGATCTGCTCTACCGTTACTCCTGATATGATGTTTCCTGCGACTGCGAACATAATTTCTGATAAATGCGGAATTAAGAATGCCTTTAGCTTTGATTTGAATGCTGCTTGCTCCGGATTTTTGTTTGCCCTTCAGACCGCTGCAGCATATGTGGAAACCGGCAGATATAAAAAAGTAATTGTTGTCGGCGCCGATAAAATGTCGTCAATTACCGATTATACAGACCGTACAACCTGTCCTCTCTTTGGAGACGCTTCCGGTGCTGTTCTTATGGAGCCTACCTATGAGAATTACGGAATAATGGATTATCTTTTTCACACCGACGGTTCTGGACGAAAATACCTTCACCTGAAAGCGGGAGGATCAGTCAGACCTGCTTCTCATGAAACTGTTGATGCCAAAGAACACTTCATTTACCAGGAAGGACAGAGCGTCTTTAAATTTGCTGTAGTAAATATGGCTGATGTGGCAGTGGAGATAATGGAGCGAAACAATCTTAAATCTGAAGACATTTCATTTCTTGTTCCTCATCAGGCAAATCTTCGTATTATTGAAGCAACTGGACGAAGAATGGGTCTCCCTCCTGAAAAGGTCATGATTAATATAGAGAATTACGGTAACACAACTTCAGCCACAATCCCTTTATGTATTTGGGAATATGAAAAAAAGCTAAAAAAAGGAGACATCCTTATTCTTGCAGCTTTCGGCGGAGGTTTTACCTGGGGTGCTATATACCTCAAATGGGCGTATGACCCAGTGTAGAAACTTCATTCTCACTTCCAAATTCCCTTTTAATTCCGCCCAATGGGAAAAATACGCTGTTTTCAATTTAATCCATCTTTTATATACAGCCCGAGTGACGGAAGGGGAGAACTACTAATAAAAATTCTTTGTTCATTATCTCCACCCTATTTTTATTATTATCTGCAATAGTTTTTATATTTGTGAGTTATTAAGTTTATATCTTTTAATTTTCAAATATTATGGCAAAGTTCAATGAACCAGATAATACTACCATTAATCTTATTAGTAATGGGACAGATATAACTGGCGATATCAAATCAAATGGTGATATCCGCATAGATGGGTCCCTTACCGGTAACCTCAATACAAAAGGAAAAGTTGTGATCGGAACTACTGGAAAGGTTAAAGGAGAAGTTGTTTGCAAAAATTCAGAAGTTGCCGGAATTATCGATGGCAAAATAATCGTTGGGCAATTGCTTAACCTGAAAGCCTCTTCAAAAATCTATGGAGAAATCTCTACCTCGAAACTTTCTATTGAACCCGGTGCAGTATTTACCGGGAATTGCAAAATGAGTGATACCGAAATCAATGCCGGAACAGGAATCATCAAAGAAAAGGAACCCGAAAAGACTACAAAATAAGGGAATTCAGGACTTTGCCAGGTATTCAGGTTTGGCATTCCAGATGATAGGAATAATACTCATTACAGTCTGGGGCGGCGTAAAACTGGATAAACTGACCGGCTGGCATACTCCGGTTTTCACAATAGTCTTATCCCTTCTTGGAGTTTTTGCAGCTATATATACTGCTATTAAAGATTTTATTAAGTGAGTGCCCTCCTTGAAACTGATTTATAAATACATTTTATTATTTGTACTATTAAATATACTGTTATTGATAACAGCATATTTGCTTTCAACTATTGCCAGTATTAATCTTTGCCTCCGCGATGCCTTAATTTTATTGCCGGTATTCTCCTTAATATCGGTTATAACCCTGATAATTTTTTTTAAAGGAGAGACTAAAGAAGCTGACAGCCAGACATTACATATTATGGTAGCAATTAGCCTGAAGTTCCTAATGGAGATCATATTTGCCCTGATATGGTTTATTGTTATTAAAAAAACAACGCTACCGTCTGTTTTAATGTTTTTTGTTTTATATTTAACACTCACTTTGTTTTCTCTGGGAGTAATGCTAATTACACTGAAAAACAAAGCTTTACGAAACTTGAACTGATTTGAAAACGAGAATTCTATTTGGGTTTTTCCTATTTCTTCTGCTTGCAGGTTCAACTATTTCTTCCTTTGGTCAGGAAGTTCAGGAAAAAACAGAGAGCGAGGGGAAATTTGATGCAAGCACTTTTATTCTTGACCATATAGCCGATTCGCATGAATGGCATATCCTGACCAGGAAAAACGGAGAGGAAGTAGCACTTTATCTTCCTGTAATCCTTTACAGTAAAGAGAAGGGTTTTGATATATTCAGTTCGAAAAAAATATCAGGAGGGAATGTTTATAAAGGTTATAAACTTGAGGAAGAAGGAGACTTGAAGGGGAAAATAGTTAAGATTAACCAGGAAGGAATTATTGACAAGGAAAATCTTCCCATCGATTTTTCAATGACAAAGGCAGTAATAGGGCTGTTGGCCGCGGCTATAATCGGGCTCTTTTTATTTCTTTCACTTTCACGTTCATACAGAAAATCAGGCATCAGTCATCCCAGAGGGCTACAGAGTTTTCTTGAACCTTTAATTCTTTTTGTAAGGGACGATATCGCTATTCCGAATATCGGGATTCATAAATATGAAAAGTATATGCCATACTTGTTATCGGCATTCTTCTTCATTCTAATTAACAACCTGATGGGACTTATTCCTTTTCCTCCGCCTTTCGGGGCAAATGTTACAGGTAATATTGCGGTTACCTTTGTTATGGCGACCTGTACATTTCTGATCACACAACTTAGTGGTAATAAAACATATTGGAGACATATCTTCGCAGCACCAGGCGTACCTTTATGGTTGTTACCGATTATGATACCTGTTGAAATAATCGGTTTATTCTCAAAGCCATTCGCACTGATGATAAGGTTATTCGCAAATATAACCGCAGGACATATTATAGTATTAAGTCTTATCTGCTTAATATTTATTTTTAACTCGCTTTCGGTAGCCCCTGTATCGATCTTTTTCGTGATTTTTATGGATTTCCTCGAGCTTCTCGTGGCACTCCTTCAGGCATATATTTTCACTCTGTTGTCATCCCTCTTTATAGGAATGGCAATACCGGATAGTCATTAATTTTTATTGTTTAACTTAATATTTATAATCATGACAGGAACAATGGCAGCAGTTGGAGCAGGTCTCGCAGTAATAGGGGCTGGGCTTGGTATTGGAAGAATCGGTGGATCGGCAATGGACGCAATTGCACGTCAGCCGGAAGCTTATTCCAAAATACAGATTGCAATGATCATTGCTGCAGCCCTTATTGAAGGAGCAGCTTTGTTCGCAATTGTTGTCGCTCTTATCGCAAAATAAGAGGGAAAAAACGAAGCCTGTAACGGTTGGTTGCAGGCCTTCTTTAAATTTAAAAGATTTAACTTAAAAGATATGATACTTTTAGCAAACAGCCTTGTCACTCCGGGTGTAGGTACAATTTTCTGGTCAGCACTGATCTTTATTTTGTTTCTCCTGATCCTATCAAAATTTGGATGGAAACCAATTCTTTCCGCAATAAATGCAAGGGATGAAATGATTAAAGGTTCACTCGAATCTGCTGCAAAAGCCAGGGAAGACATGTTAAAACTCCAGAGCGACAACGAGGCTATCCTTCGCAAAGCAAGAGAAGAACGGGAAACAATCCTTAAAGAAGCCAGGGAAGTTCGCGACAAGCTTATCTCTGAAGCAAAAGGAAAAGCTACTGAAGAGGCAGAAAAACTTATTGAGAAAGCAAGAAACGGGATTGAAAGCGAAAAGCTTAAAGCTCTGGCTGAGATTCATGAACAGGTTGCAACTCTTTCAGTCGACATCGCCTCAAAACTGCTTGGTGAAAGACTTAAAACAACAGGCGAACAGGCAAAACTGATCGATAATTACCTCAAGGAGATTGATTTCAAAAAGAATTAGGAGCAGAATCAGTAATGAACGACAGTAAAATATCTGTAAGATACTCCAGGGCAATATTTCAATCAGCCGTGGAAAAGAAAAATCTTGATAAAGTATACCAGGATATGATCTTTATTTCAGAGATCTGCAGGACCCCGGAGACCAAAGAGTTCCTTCAAAGTCCTATTATCAGTCCATCAAAAAAGCAGGCCATATTTCATAAAATGTTCGACGGGAATATTGAAAAAATCACTCTTTCCCTCATTGATCTAACGGTGAAAAACGGAAGAGAGAGCTTCATTCCAGCAATTGCCCGGAACTTTATTCACGAAACAAAGAAATACAGGGGGATTACCGAATCAGTTCTTACCACTGCCGTCAAAGTTGATGACGAAGTAAAAAAACAGATTACAACCCTTATTTCGGACATCTTCAAAACGACTGTTGAACTAAAAGAAACCGTTGACCCTGAAATAATAGGAGGCTTTATCCTGCAGATCGATGACAATTACATCGATGCAAGTATAAAGAATAAGCTGCGTAAGATAAAGAAGGAACTGATAGGGAGTGTTGTATCACTACAGTAGAAACAGAATACAAATAAAGATTTCTAAGAAGATAAAATATGGCAAACATTAAACCGGCAGAAGTTTCAAAAATTCTCAAGCAGCAACTTGAAGGAATACAGACCGGAGTAGAATTGGAAGAGGTAGGCACCGTGCTTCAGGTAGGTGACGGAATAGCCCGTATTTACGGACTTTCAAATGCGCAATCAAATGAACTGATTGAGTTTGAAAACGGAATCGAAGCCATCGTCCTTAACCTCGAAGAAGACAACATCGGAGCCGTACTCCTTGGTCCCACTGAAGAGATTAATGAGGGCGACATAGTTAAAAGAACCGGAAAAATTGCTTCTCTCGGTGTTGGTGAAGGATTGTTAGGAAGAGTAATATCACCTACAGGTCAGCCACTCGATGGTAAGGGCCCGATAACAGGTGAGCTGTTTAATCTGCCGTTCGAGCGAAAAGCTCCGGGAGTTATTTTTCGTCAGCCTGTCAGACAGCCTCTTCAGACAGGTATCAAAGCAATCGATGCAATGATACCGATCGGTCGTGGACAAAGAGAACTGATTATTGGTGACAGACAGACCGGCAAAACGGCTATTGCAATTGATACAATTATAAATCAGCGCAGTAACTTCGAAAAGGGGAAGCCGGTATATTGTATTTATGTAGCCATAGGACAAAAAGGATCAACAGTTGCAAATATTGCAGCAACGCTTGAAGAACATGGCGCACTTGCTTATACAGTTATTGTTCTTGCAACTGCTTCAGACCCTGCTGCATTGCAATTCTATGCACCTTTTGCCGGAGCTGCTATCGGGGAATTTTTCCGCGATACTGGCCGGGATGCCCTTATAATTTATGATGACCTGTCAAAACAGGCTGTTTCATACAGGGAAGTATCACTTTTACTTCGTCGACCGCCTGGTCGTGAAGCATATCCCGGTGATGTTTTCTATCTGCACTCAAGACTTCTCGAAAGAGCAGCCAAAATCATTGAATCGGATGAGGTAGCTCAGAAGATGAACGATCTTCCTGAAGCAATAAGACATATGGTAAAAGGAGGAGGATCACTTACAGCTTTGCCAATAATCGAAACACAGGCAGGTGACGTATCAGCATATATCCCCACCAATGTCATATCAATTACAGACGGACAGATTTTTCTTGAATCGAGTCTTTTCAACTCAGGAGTTCGTCCTGCAATAAATGTCGGAATATCGGTTTCCAGAGTAGGTGGAAATGCCCAGATCAAAGCAATGAAAAAAATTGCCGGAACCCTGAAAGTCGATCAGGCACAATATCGCGAACTGGAAGCTTTCTCAAAGTTTGGTTCAGATCTCGACGCCTCAACTCTGGCTATCCTCAATAAGGGAGCCAGAAACGTTGAAATACTTAAACAAGGACAATTTGCCCCTATCCCTATTGAAAAACAGATTGCAATTATTTATTGCGGCACAATGGGTCTCCTGAAAGATGTTCCTGTAAACAAGGTGAAAAGCTTCGAAAATGAATTTATAGAGCTGCTCGAACTTAAATACAGGGATACCCTTAACAGCCTTCGCGATGGGATACTAAATAATGACATCACTTCGGTACTTGAAAAAGTTGCTTCTGAAATAGTTATTAAATATCAACCGTAAAAAACGAATTAAGTTGAATAAATGGTTTCCAGATGGCGAATTTAAAAGCAATAAAAATACGATTAACCTCTTTCAAGTCGACAAGGCAGATTACATCCGCTATGAAGATGGTATCTGCTGCCAAATTGCGGAAGGCACAGGATAAGATTGTGAGGCTGAGGCCTTATGCAAATAAATTGCATGAATTGCTGGTTGATCTTTCGCAAAGCCTTTCTGATTCTGAAGTTGAGAATGTATATGGACGGGTTTCCGCCCCGGAGAAAATACTTATTGTTGTCATTACCTCGAACAGAGGCCTTTGCGGTGCATTTAATGCAAATGTTATCAAGGAAGCAAGAAGGGTCATATCTGAAAAATATCCTGAACAAACGAGAACCGGAAATCTGAAAATTTTAACAATCGGGAAAAAAGGTTTTGATTTTTTCAGGAAACAGAATATTGGTATGCTGCCCGATCAGAATTCCCTCCTTCAGGACCTTACCTTTGATAATGTCAATATTGTTGCCGAACAGATCATGAATAGCTTTACATCTCTGGAATTTGACAGGGTTGAGCTCATTTATAATCAGTTTAAGAATGCTGCAGTGCAAAATCTTACAAATGAGGTATTTCTACCAGTGGAAACGCTGCCTGAGAAACAATTGAAAACAACTCCGACTGATTATATTTATGAACCAGATATGGAGGTTATCATAAAAGAATTAATACCCAAATCCTTAAAGATCCAGTTTTATAAGGCAATTCTTAATTCTTTTGTTGCAGAACATGGTGCAAGAATGACAGCTATGCATAAGGCAACTGACAATGCTACAACTATGATCCGCGATCTGACACTTCAATATAACAAAGCAAGACAGGCTACTATAACTAACCAGATACTTGAAGTGGTAAGTGGCGCAGAAGCGCTGAGAGGCTAAATTTAATTGATTATCAGGGTTGAAAAAAAATCATCATGTATAATCAGGCTGAACTAAAAAAATTAGTTAATAAAGCTATTCTGAATCTTTCGTATAACGAAGAGGCAGCGAAGCTTAATGATCCGGTTAAGTATATCCTATCGATCGGAGGAAAAAGATTGCGGCCCGTATTAGCTTTGATGGCCTGCAACCTATTCAGCGATCAGATCGATGATGCAATAATTCCTGCTACCGGTCTTGAGGTTTTTCATAATTTCACGCTGGTTCATGATGATATTATGGATCATGCTCCTGTAAGGCGAAACCTGCCGACAGTTCACAGTAAATGGAATCTCAATCAGGCTGTCCTGTCAGGTGATGTCATGGCATTTATGGCAAACGAATGTTTTTTACAGACTCCATCCAGGCATTTGTTAAAGGTATTCAAAGTATTCAACAAGGCTGCAATTGAGGTATGTGTCGGTCAGCAACTTGACATTGATTATGAAAAAGCCACAATAGTATCTCACGAGGAATATCTGAGAATGATTGAGCTGAAAACCGCTGCACTGCTGGCGGCTTCATCTAAAATCGGAGCAATAATTGGAGGAGCAGATGACAGGGATGCAGAGATGCTTTATGAATTTGGCAGATACCTGGGTCTTGCCTTCCAGATTCAGGACGATTTGCTGGATATCTATGGAGATATAAAAGTATTCGGCAAAATTATGGGGGGTGACATCATTTCCAATAAGAAAACCTTTATGCTTGTCAAGGCTCTGGAAATAGCTTCAATAGAGCAGGCAAAACAACTCCATGAACAGTTTAACCTAAAAGAGTTTGACCCCGATGAAAAAGTGCAGAAAGTTATTGGAATCTATGAGGATCTGAATATTAAGAATATTTCTGAAGTTCTTGCTAATGACTACATTAACTCAGCTTTCGTCCTTCTTGACAAAATAAGTGCAAAAAATGAAAGAAAAACAGAACTGGTAAATATCGCAAACTCCTTAATTGGCAGAGATAACTGATCTGTAATTATGATTTAATGGGATATAAATCAGGTTAACACGCAAAAATTATTAAATTTGTTTCCTCTGAAAAAATCAAATAAATAATTAGAATATATGTCACAGAATACAGGAAAAATCAGCCAGATCATCGGACCAGTGGTTGATGTTACTTTTGAAAAGCAGGGGTTAGAGATGCCTGATATTTATGATGCACTCGAAATAAAGAAGGATGATGGCTCAATTCTTGTTGTGGAATGTCAGCAACACATTGGAGAACGAACTGTCCGAACAATCGCTATGGATTCTACTGATGGTCTTCGCAGGGGAATGGAAGTTGTAGCAACAGGACTGCCAATTACAATGCCAATCGGGGAACAAATTAAAGGCCGGCTTATGAATGTGACCGGAGAAGCTATTGACGGCATAGGTTACCTTGATAAAAAAGGCGGGTATCCTATTCACAGGAAACCACCAAAATATGAAGATCTCTCAACAGAAAAAGAGGTATTATTTACGGGGATTAAAGTTATCGACCTTATAGAACCATACTCAAAAGGTGGTAAAATCGGGCTGTTTGGAGGTGCTGGAGTTGGAAAAACTGTTGTTATCCTGGAACTGATAAACAATATTGCCAAAGCTTATTCAGGGCTTTCGGTGTTTGCTGGTGTCGGAGAAAGAACAAGAGAGGGAAACGACCTTCTGCGGGAGATGCTTGAAGCAGGTGTAATAACCTATGGCGCAAAATTTCTTGAAAATATGAAATCAGGAGGGTGGGACCTTTCAACCGTAGATCACGACGCGCTTAAGGAATCAAAGCTTGCCCTGGTGTTTGGTCAGATGAATGAACCTCCCGGAGCTAGAGCAAGAGTTGCTCTTTCGGGTCTTTCCGTTGCTGAACATTTCAGGGATGGAGACGGAAAAAGCGGGGGAAGGGATATCTTGTTTTTTATGGATAATGTTTTCCGTTTTACACAGGCAGGTTCTGAGGTATCCGCTCTTCTTGGAAGGATGCCTTCAGCAGTTGGTTATCAGCCTACCCTGGCAACAGAAATGGGTATAATGCAGGAGCGGATTACTTCAACCAAACACGGATCTATTACCTCGGTTCAGGCAGTCTATGTACCTGCCGATGACCTTACTGACCCTGCACCGGCTACAACTTTTGCCCATTTGGATGCCACAACAGTACTCAGCAGAAAAATTTCTGAACTTGGTATATATCCTGCAGTTGATCCACTCGACTCAACATCAAGAATCCTGACAGCGGAGATCGTAGGTGAGGCTCATTATAATTGCGCACAGAGAGTAAAAGAGTTGCTTCAGAGATATAATGAACTTCAGGATATTATTGCCATTCTTGGAATGGATGAACTTTCAGAAGAAGATAAGCTGGTCGTTCACCGGGCACGCAGGGCGCAGAGATTTCTTTCACAACCCTTCACGGTAGCAGAATCGTTCACAGGTATCAAGGGAGTTCTTGTTTCAATTGAAGACACTATCAAGGGATTCAATATGATAATGGATGGCAAGGTGGATCAGTATCCCGAATCAGCATTCATGCTGGTCGGCACAATTGAAGACGCTATCGAAAAAGGCGAAAAAATACTTGCTCAGTCAAAATAAATTGCTGATTGAGAAACTTCTGTTTATTAATAAGTTGTAATGAAAATTGAGATTATAACACCCGATAAGAAAATCTATGACGGGGAAATTAAATCGGTGAGGGTCCCGGGGAAGAAAGGATCATTCCAGGTATTAAAAGACCATGCACCAATTATCTCTACCCTGGATAGTGGACCAGTCAGAATGGTTGATCAGGATAACAATGAAATAATATATAATATCAGCGGAGGCGTTATTGAAGTAAAGGCGAATAAAATTATTCTTCTGGCAGATTCCGTAAACTAACGCATTTCAAATGACACCTGATGAATTTCGCAAGCATGCCCATGAGCTCGCTGACTGGATGGCAGACTACATGGAAAATGTTGAGAACCTGCCTGTCAAATCGTTAGTAAAACCCGGTGAGATCTTTCATAAGATTCCGGATAAGCCACCGTTGCAGCCTGAATCATTTGACTCTCTGATGAGAGATTTCAATGATATTATTATGCCGGGCATAACTCACTGGCAGAATCCGAATTTTTTTGCATATTTTCCCGCCAATACAAGTCCTGCGTCCATTCTGGCAGAAATGCTTACTGCTACACTGGGTGCGCAGTGCATGATTTGGGAAACGTCTCCTGCAGCAGCTGAGCTTGAAGAAAAAATGATGATCTGGTTAAGAGATCTGATCGGCCTGCCTCGGGAATTTGAAGGTGCAATCCAGGACTCTGCCTCAACTGCTACACTAACTGCAATATTGACAGCCCGCGAAAAAGCCACTGGCTTTTTATCCAACTCTGATGGAATAGAAAAGTCTGGAGTTCTTAAAATATATTGTTCGGAACAGACTCATTCATCTGTTGAGAAGGCTGTTAAAATAAGCGGTATAGGTAAAAATAACCTTGTTAAAATACCTGTTAAAGATGACTTCTCTATGAACCCTGAAAAACTGGAGGAAGCAATCATCTTTGACAAAAACAACGGTAAAACTCCTTGCTGTGTTGTTGCTACACTAGGTACAACAGGCACCACTGCCATTGATAATTTAAAAGCAATTGGCGGGATCTGCCGGAAAAGCAATGTATGGCTTCATGTCGATGCCGCAATGGCAGGCACAGCTCTTCTTTTACCTGAATTTCAATGGATGCTCGAAGGGAAGGAATATATAGATAGTTTTGTCTTTAATCCACATAAGTGGATGTTTACAAACTTCGATTGCACAGCTTATTTTATAAAGGATGCCGCAACTCTGATCAGAACATTTGAAATACTTCCCGAATACCTGAAGACACGAACACGAGGGAAAGTTAATGATTACCGTGACTGGGGTGTCCCTCTGGGAAGAAGATTCAGAGCATTAAAGCTCTGGAGCGTAATCAGAACTTATGGCGTTAATGGACTCCGTGAAAAAATAAGAAATCATATTGCTATTGCGGCTAAGCTATCAGAAATGATCTCTGAAGAGTCAGATTTTGAAATACTTGCACCTGTTATCATTTCTGTTGTCTGTTTCCGTTATAATCCTGCAGGTTACAGTGAAGAACAGATTAACGGATTAAATGAAAAACTTAATCATCAGTTAAATGACACCGGGAAACTATATCTCAGCCATACGGTTTTAAATGGCAAGTATACTCTGCGAATGGTTACTGCCCAGACAAATGTAACTCTTGATCATGTCAGGAAAGCCTGGTTCCTGATTAAAGATACAGCCCGCGGTTTAATACATTGACATCACATTTTCTTCTTTCCTAAGGTCATTCCATACAGATCGATGTTGAATAAGACTTCAACTTCGGGATATTCATTTATGTTTTTCCACGCAGCCTGAAACCCTCCGGAAATCATGAAAGGAATTCTGAAAAGATGAAAGTCTGCCAGCATCTGAACTCCAAATGATTCCAATGCTCTTTGATTACTTGTATTGTACAAAGGAGCAAGTCCGTCAGTGGTAGGAAGGTATTGTTCATTGCCAGGACCTGTTGCATAGTCATAAAAAAGCCCTCCGCGTATCCTTTTGAGATATAAAAGACTTGCCAGATTGAAATCTGGGTAAACCAATGGGAATACATAATCGGCTGAAAAAAACTGAATATTCGTCGATAACAGATTCTTGTAACCTCGCGGAAGCGTTGAAAAGTTTCCGTACAGATATTCTTCCGGATTCTGTTTTTCTCTTTCCAGTCTTATCTTTAATCCATTGCTCGGGAAAATACCGGGGAAATAAAATGCTGTTTTTAATGAAAGAACTGATCCGTAAATCTCTTTATCGAATGGAGCAAAACAATAATTAATGTCAAATATCTGTGCCCACCTCGGATAAATATCGCGTATTGCTGATCGGTCATAATTTGAAAAAAATAATCTTGCGGTAATAATTGTCTGCCCATAGTCATATGTAGATTTATCTTTGACATAAATATAATCATTGATGTAGTCAGTTGATACAGAGGGCTGTAAAAACTGAGAAAATCTCGATGCAGAAAACCGCAATGGCAAAGAAATTGTGTTTACAAAACTAATTCCGGAATTAATGATGGAAGGATTAGCTACATCCTGTCCCATTTTACTTATTTCAGTAAGGCCGCCATAATCGAGACTGGATTGAATAACAGGATACCATCCGTTCCAGGTCACCCTTGAATGAATCAGGTTACGTTTATCTGCCGAATACTCATAACCTATTGTGGAGGTAAGAGTGCTTAAGGTGTTTTGTGTCATTATTGTCACTCCAGGACGAATAGATGCCGGATCAGATTTAATTGTCTCTATATCTGCGTAAAATGGCATCCAGCTGTGAAACCTGAAAAGGTGTTGCCATTTTCTGTATGGTTTGGAAGCATATAAGAGTGAACTGGTGTCATTTTCTGAAGGAGGTTTGATATCAAACCGGTTTATCAGAAAGGACGTTGTCTCTCTCTTTATTTCAATGGCTTGTGAGGATATATAAGGTGAAGTGCTGCAGATATTATTGCCAAGTGCAGTATAATTACTAAAAAGAACCTTCTTACCGGCGGCAGTGACATCTATTGTACCATACCTTGAACGGGTCACGGGAATCGTTCTGTTATCAGGAGAAAGCATATATACATTATCTGTTCCGGATGATGAACTAATATAGTAAAGAGTATCATTTTTAATAAATGATGACTGCAGATCATTTCTGGCGGCATCAATGAGTGTTTTCCATTCACCGGTATCACGTCTGAATGACATAATTCCTTCCCCTGATTCTGACAGGAAGATGAGGGTTATCTTCTTTCCGTCATCGGACCATTGAGGATGCTGAAGATAGACATTCCCGGGAGTGCTGACAGATTCAATTACAGTTCCGGTAGCAGCATCAATCAGAATCATGCTGTTAATATTATTGATACTGTTTTCAAAAGCTACAATCGTTTTCCCGTCAGGCGAAAGAGAAGCAGCCAGATACCTTGTTCTTCGGGAAAGTATTTTAACCATATTGCTTTTAATATCCATCAGTTTAATAACAGAATATTCCCTGTTCATCCATCGGGGATCAGGTTGAGTCTCAACCCAAACCAGTTTCCCTTTTGCATAAGATATGAACCATGGATATATGCCCCCGGGTATCAAAATCCTCTTTTCTTTTTTTTCAACCGGATTTATAAGCACAAATGATGCGGGGTTAGTAAATGAAGTCTTAATTGCAATAATACTGTCTACCCCGGCATAAACCGGAGAATAATAGTTAATATATTTTCCATGCTTGTCAGGATTTGAAACCTCATAATCCGTAGGAGTATTCTTCGAAATATCTCTGGTCCATATTGTCTTAAGCGTATCGTAAGTTTCTTCCCAGAGAGTTTTCTTTCTTAGCCCGGAGCTTCTGGTAAGACTTATGTTAAATGGGTTTATTGTAAATGGTTCTTCAGCTGTGAATTTTAGCACTTTATTCCATACCTGTGGATCCTTTTTTGTGAGAGCCCAGGTTACCATCTGAAATCCGGTTTCATAATCATCAGGTACAAAATCCCTGAAGGAACCATTGAGTATCTTATCGTAAGTATATGGTTTCTTATTTTCAACTGCGAGTGCTTTAAGCTGTTTCTGAAATGCGGGAGTACGTCCTCTGCCTGATTGTGTAAGAACTGATTCTGCGAATACTGCGTCTCCTTCAAGGAACCATGATGGAAGAAGAGATGAAATTACGCCGGTAAACTGTTCTCCAAATAAAAAGGACATCACTTTTGAAAAGCTTTGATTCAAAGATTCCATCTGAAGAACATGAGTCAGTTCATGTATGGCAAGCTGTTGATCGGCAGAAAGAGGAATAGTGTTCTGTTCGGGGGTCGGATAAAGCTCCATTCGTCTCGGTGCCCAGGCAACATAGCCATTGGATTGTATCGTATGATTGTGTATTACAACGGGGATGTTGAATTTTTTTTCGGGGAAGAGTGATAAAAGTCTAGAATATGCATCATCAAGCGATTTTGCAAAGGTAATGCCCCCCGAACCATAATTCTCAGGATAAATGACTGTGAATCTGGCCGTCTTTATCTGTTTCCATTTAAGCGAAGCCGGATCCTGACCTGTATTATAGTACTGTGCAGAAAGAAATTGAACAGTTAAGAGTAACGATGAAATAAAAAGGATAATTCTACGTCGCATTAACAGAGTTCGGATTAATTGAAAAAATATATTTTACAGAAAAAGGTACAATGTAAACTATGAAAAACGATTATTTGAGAAAAATAGTATTATGACAGGAGATTACATTCCGCAAATGGAATGAGAGTCCTTCGCCAATTTATTTTTTCACCGGTTCTTATTAGTGAAATATGGGTCTAAATTAGCAAAATAAGTGACTGATAATCTCTTGATGTTAGTTTGAAAAAAATAA
>Ga0302271_10000725_pt1 | contig 32472 bp, 25 predicted proteins | sample III_Bog_N1_1_FD_198767 | JGI IMG/M metagenome (GOLD analysis project Ga0302271, IMG submission 198767) | Peat permafrost microbial communities from Stordalen Mire near Abisko, Sweden - III_Bog_N1_1 | ecosystem: Environmental > Terrestrial > Soil > Wetlands > Peat | place: Sweden: Abisko... | reverse complement strand
AACCAATATCTCATAAAGAATAAATTTTCAACATTTAATTATAAGGTTATAAACCTTAAAAACCCGGCACAATTACATGGTCCGGATTACATAACCAGTCCCTCCGATTTCCCTACTGCCAACCTGGTATTAAAGCAAATTCAGGCTCCTCCAGACCTTAGCGGGAGTATTTCTTATGGTAACAGGTTTTTCAATAAAAGGCTTGGCTTCCTTGTTTCCGGCACAATGCAGACTTCTTTTCAGGCTACTGTAAATAATTATCTTGGCACCCAACTGAATGCCAATACCAACAATTTAGACACCATATCATGGAACAAAGCGGAATTATTTAATCAGATAAAGAGAAAAGGTGTATTAGTCAGGCTTGATTATTGGCTGAACAAGAATAGTCAGCTGAGTTTTTCAAACAACTATTTCAGTATGGATGAAGTCAGGGCAAGACATGAGCAGGATACAACTTCAGACATAAATAAAGGAAGGCTTTACTTTGGTGATTTTACCAATCTGGATAAATCAAGTCTTGAAAGCGCAGTCCTCCATGGTACTCATTTCCTTTCTGAGAAAGTCAGCATCGACTGGACAACCATGTATTCTTTTGCCGGGTCTCAATCACCCGATTATGTTACAGTTAACTATAACCAGGTAATTCACCCCTCTGAGCAACCGGTTTACCTCAATTATTCAGATGCTGTTGACCGTATCTGGCAATGGAATACACAGAATGAAAAAGCAGCTTATCTGAATTTGATATATAAACCGCTTGTATTCCGGCATGCCTTTGAATTTAAATTCGGAGGTATGGGCAGGGATAAATACCTGATGAATAATGAAAATGATTACAGGAAAGATTTTACTTCAACCGGTAGTTTTCCTTACCCCGATGTAATAAATCTTTTCAAAGAGAATCTGCTTACCTGGCTGAATGATCAGCAATTGCAGGGTGATGCAACATATAATTCAGCAAATTTCAAAGCTCATGAAGACATTCTGGCGGTTTATGGAATGTTCAAAACTATTCTCGGAAAACTACAGATATTGAGTGGTGCAAGATTTGAACTTACCTCACAATCAAATACTCATAACGGATTAGATCATGGGCAGAAAGTTCTTTTAAGTTCGTCACAACATTACTCTGATCTTCTGCCAAGTCTGCACCTGAATTATCAGATAAGTGATGAACAAAACTTCCGGTTGTCAGTTTACAGGGCTATTAACCGTCCAAATATTTCCGAGACTGTTCCCTATACAAGCAGAAGTGCTAATGGAAATTCATCCGGAAACCCGAATCTTAAGCATACCGTAGCGACCTGTTATGATGCCCGTTATGAGTTATATCCTGCACGGGAAGAGGTGCTGACTGCCGGAATTTTTTATAAAGATTTAAGAAATCCGATCGAAGAGCAGGTTAATGGAAATAATGACAGGACTGTTACGAATGCAGACAAGGCAACAAATTATGGGTTTGAATTAGTTGGCATTAAATATTTTGGAAATTTTGGTATCAATCTTAATTATACATATACAAAATCTGATATTAAACAACCTAAAAACTGGAATGATCCATCAGCCAACAACGGATTAGGTGAAACTCTGAGAAAAATTGAAGATCGTCCACTTGCCGGTCAGTCGCCTAACTTGATCAATCTTGCTTTAGTTTACAGGAATGTCAGGATGGGATTGAACACTCAGTTTACCTATACGATGCAGGGTAAGAATCTTGTTAATATTAACAGTAATTATGGCCTCGACGGTTATCAACTAGCTTATAATGATCTGGGTTTTAGTTTGGAAAAGAGGCTATTACGAAGTTTTAATCTTTATTTAAAGGGGAGCAACCTACTCAATGAGAGTGTCCGGTTCCAGACAAAGAACGGAATCAATACCAGAACGCTTTTATCACAAAGAAGTTTCTTAATGGGAATCAAATTTAATTTATAATCAGAAAAACTTAGTAAAATGAAAAAGATCCAATTTTTGTTATTAATCGGAGCAATAATTACGTTGGCTGCAGTATCTTGCAAAAAAGATACCACAACACCCACACCAGTTGTAAAAACTCCTGTAAAACTTGGCCTGCCTCACAATCTCAAAGGTGAGATTAAAGGCTTCATGAAGACCGACTCTGTCTACTACCTGGTTGATAATGTTACAATTAAAAAAGGTGATACAGTTACCATCCAGCCGGGAGCAATTGTAAAAGCAAATGGGAATTATTCTTTCAATGTCAGTGGAAATTTTATATGTGCAGGTACTGAAGCAAAACCAATCTTACTTACGACCAGCTTTGGAAGCCCGGTTCTCGGCTTCGGTTATTGGGGTGGTATACAGGCTGACTCTAATGCATTAAATGTTGTTATTAAATTCACACATATCAATTGGACAGGTGGCCCGGCGGCAGATTTGAGCACACAGGCAGCAATTGATATTGAAGGTACACAGGCGAAAGATTACGGCGCAAAAATAATAATTGAAGATAACTGGTTCTTTGGAAGCGTTGACGATGGAATTCACCTTGCTGGTCAAATTCATGCAAGCGTGAGAAGAAATGTATTACAGCATCTGGGCGGCCCTGATGGTGAATCAATGAATATTAAAAAAGGGGTGCAGGGCGACATTTCCAATAATTACATCTGGGCGGCCGCCAATAATGGGATTAAATTAGAAACTGGCAGCGCTCTTCCCCAGACTGCAATGAATATATACAATAATACTCTTGTAAACTGCGGATGGCGAAAGGTTGGAGAATTTACCAATGGTATACTGATTGACAAAAATGCAGTTGCAAATATTTATAATAATATTTTAGTTGGCGATAGAAATGGTATAAATGTAACCAGTAAAGCCGATTACGCCAATTGTAAGGTTGGTAACAATCTTGTATATGCAATAGATGATTCTTTGGCTGTGAATGTATTTTCCGGAAAAATTGGGGCTTCGGCAACTGATATTACAGGCTCGGGGGTAGCGAAATGCAGTACTGTATTTACAAGCTGGGATAAGACTGTTGACATAACTGATCCCATTTTTTCCGATAAAAATGTTCCGAGTCTGGCATCTACATCCCCTGCAAAAGGAAAAGGGGCCACAACACTTGTGGGATCGTCCAAAGTTTCTTCATATTTCAGTATCACCGGTGCAACAAGTGATGCCCTGAACTCAGATATGGGAGCTTACCCTTCAAATGGTGCAGGTAATAAACATATGCCAGCATCTACCCAAGGTTCAAGGTAGTTGCTGCAGCGATATCAATTAAGGGGCTGACAGGTCGTGTGTTTAGCTCCTTTTTATTAGGATTTTGCTCAGTTTGTTAATTTCTTTTTCTAAAATTTAAATGATGAAAAAAATATCAATTTTAATTTTGTACTTCTTTGTATTGTTCATCAGTCTGAAGTCACAGGCACAAACAAATTATAAGATCGTCAATAAAATCCATCTCCAGGGGAATGAAAAGTGGGATTATCTGTTTTCTGATGATCAGGCCGGCAGGCTATATGTTTCTCACGGAACAATTGTCCAGGTAGTTGATGAAACGAATGGTCAGTTAATAGGAACGATAGAAGGAATGAAGGGCGTTCACGGAATTGCAATCGTAACTGACCTTGGTAAAGGATACATAAGCAGCGGCAAAGACACTACAGTGGTTGTGTTTGATACAAAAACTCTAAAGGTATTGTCAAAAATAAAAGTGTCAGGTCTTAATCCTGATGCCATATTATTCGATCCATTCAGTAGGAAGATTTTTACAAGTAATGGTAAATCCAACAGTTCAACTGTTATTGATCCTGTTACAGATAAGATTGTTGCAACTATCGCGTTGGAAGGGAAAGCCGAATCTGCCGTTTCGGACGGAAAGGGGAAAGTTTACATGAATTTTGAAAAGGAGAGTAAACTTTGTCAAATAAATGCAACTACATTTAAATCTGAAAATGTATGGCCTCTTGCTCCCGGTGAAGAACCGACTGGTTTGGCTCTTGATAATGAGAATCACAGGCTATTCAGCACCTGTAATAATAAGATTATGACAGTTGTTGACTGCATGAGCGGCAAAGTAATTTCGACTATTCCCATAGGTGAAGACTCTGACGGCGCTGCATTCGATCCTGAATCCGGATTGATTTACAGTTCAAACGGAGGAGGTACTCTTACTGTTGTAAAGGAAGACAAAAATGATTCATTCAGGGTATTAGAAAATCTCCCAACTCAAAAAGGGGCTAAAACCATAACAGTTAATCATAAAACCCATCATATCTATCTTTCAGCCTCTGATTTTGAACCAGAAACGGATGCCAGTCAGAAAGCTAAGATTGCTGCTAACACTTTTGTAGTTCTTGATATCGCACCAATTAAATTGAATAAATGAGAAAAAATATCTTTTTACTGATTATGATTTGCTGTTTGACAGCATTGAATTCATGTAGTTCGCAGAATGCTGAATCGAAGACTGGTAAAACCGATGTAACGCAAAGCCAGGTCAGTAAGATTAAGGGAGCATCCAACTTTTTTGTCATAAGTGACTGGGGATGGAATGGATTTAAATATCAGCAGAAAGTAGCTGATGGGATGGCCAGATTTTCAAATATTATTGAACCTAAATTTATAGTATCCTGTGGAGATAATTTTCAGACATCAGGGGTCATATCGACACAGGATCCACTCTGGCTTTCGAATTTTGAAAATGTTTACAGACAACCTTCAATGATGGTTGACTGGTATCCGGTTTTAGGTAATCATGATTATAAGGGAAGCACTCAGGCCGAGATCGATTATTCCAGAATAAGCCGTCGCTGGAGGATGACGGACCATTATTATACTTTTGTTAAAAAGATTAATGATTCAGTTTCAGCAAGATTGATATTCATTGATACGCCTCCTTTAGTTTCAGAATACTATAAAGGAGATGGATATCCTGATATAATCAAACAGGATACAGCCAAACAGATGGCCTGGCTGAAAGATATCCTATCACATTCAGAGGAAAAATGGAAAATTGTTTTTGGACATCATCCGGTCTATTCAGCCAGTAAAACACATGGTGACACCAAAGATCTGATTAAGAAACTGAAACCATTATTTGAAAAGTACAATGTTCAATATTACTTCTGTGGTCATGATCATGATTTTCAGCTTCTGAAAGAGAAAAACGGAAAAACGTCTTATATCGTCACAGGAACAGGAGGCGAACCAAGGCCCGCAAGTATGGATAGCCTTTCGGTTTTCAGTAAATCGGTTCCGGGTTTCTCACTGGTATCGTTATATTCCGACAGCATAAGAATTTGCTTCTTAGATACTGCGGGCACAGTTGTTTATAAGACCATACGAAGCTATAAATGATTAGCTCTCTTTAAAATTTAAATAGCTTGCTTTTGGGTTATTGAGTTTTTAATGGGTTGTTACTTCCAGCCGGTTATATAGATTTATCACAGATCCTATATAACCGGCATCTCAATGACAATGGATGTCTTGTACAAATCAGTAAAAATTTGGCAAACTGATTATTGCCAAGTATACAAACATCCTGTTAAAATCACATTCAGTAGCGCATTCCGGCATTGTGCAGGACTAAGTATATATAATACTTTGATTAATAGGACTTTAAAGGGATGAACTAATTACAAAAAATTAATAATTTTTTAATCAAACCCAGCTGATATTTTGAATATTATTAATGTATAATTACACTCAAAGTCACTTAATTGTGGTCAAATCCATGATATAATGAAACTACTTACTTCACAGGAACTCTTAAAGGCTACCAACATTGACATTCCAGGTGGTATAATAGTCGCAAATGCGATAATGCAGATATTTCGCTATAATGACATTAATAAGGTTTATTCGTCAATTTATAATGAAGACCCAGAAATATTTATTGATTCTATTCTCAAACAGCTTGATGTTAAATTTGACTTACCTGAAAAAGATCTTAAGAATATTCCTCTCAGTGGACCAATAATTACCATATCCAATCATCCCTTTGGCGGAATCGATTCTCTTATACTGATTAAAATACTTCTTTCGTGCAGATCTGATTTTAAAATAATGGGAAATTTCCTGCTTCAGCGAGTGGAACCACTGAAGGAGTTTATTCTTCCGGTAAATCCGTTTGAAACGAGAAAAGAGGTTAAATCCTCCTTCATGGGATTGAAAGCAGGAATCTCATATATTAAAGAGAGTCATCTTGTCTCAGTATTTCCTGCCGGTGAAGTATCTACTTATCAAGCTGATATTAATACAATAACAGACCGTGAATGGCAGAAGTCAGCACTGAAATTTATTAAAAATGCTGAAGTTCCTGTTATACCTATATATTTTCATGGTTCCAATTCTAGGTGGTTCTATATACTGGCAGGAATACATCCTTTATTAAGGACAGCAAAATTACCATCTGAACTTTTAAATAAAAAGAATAAGACGGTACAAATAAGAATAGGCAAACAGATATCCATAAAAGAACAATCAGAAATAAGTGACATCTCTAGGTACGGGCGATATTTAAGGGCAAGGACATATTCGCTGGGATCAAATATGGAGGTAAAAAGATTCTTTACCAAACCGGGGAAAAGATACGTGAAAAAAGTAAAGGCTATACCAGCGCCATGCGATAAGGAAATATTACTAAAAGAAATTGAGAGCATAAGAAAGACATTTGAACTTTTTACAGTTAATAATCAGAGTGCCTTTTTTGCACCTGCAGATGCCATACCGAATATCATAACAGAAATTGGCAGACTGAGAGAGATAACTTTCAGATCTGCAGGCGAAGGAACCAATAAGCCCATAGATATTGATGAATTTGATCTATACTTTTATCATCTGATACTCTGGGACAACAATGCAGGTAAAATAATAGGTTCATACCGTGTGGGAAAAGGGAAAGAGATTCTTAATCAATATGGAATAAAAGGATTTTATATCAGTACTCTTTTCAAGATAAATCATGAGTTTTCCTCCTATGTCGAACATTCCCTGGAACTAGGAAGATCTTTCATTGTGGAAGAATATCAAAAGAAACCATTATCTCTGTATCTGCTTTGGAAAGGTCTTATTACTGTATTTCTCAAAAATCCGGATTACAGATATCTTATCGGACCTGTAAGCATTAGCAATAACTTTTCAGAGTTTTCAAAGTCAATGATTGTAAAGTTTGTTAAAAGAAACTATTATGATCCCGGTCTTGCAAAATTTATAAAGCCTAAGAAGAAGTACAAGTTAAAAACTCATAAAAACGTTGATATAAACATACTTTTAGAGAATGCAAACGACAAATTTCAGTTACTTGAAAAAGTGATAAGTGATGTCGATATGGGATTGAAAATGCCAATCCTTTTAAAGAAATATCTTGAAGCTAATGCGAGAATAATAGGATTTAATGTTGATCCGCATTTTAATAATTGTCTGGATGGACTGATGATACTTGACATGTTCGATTTCCCTGATGAATTGGTGAATTCGCTTCTCCGTGAAGAGTATGATGAAGCTGTTTTAACTAAAATTGCAACTCTTAAATGTATTATCCCTGAAAAATTATAATGCGAAAAGGAGTATCTGCTAAAATATATGCTATCTTGTTTATCGTTTTTTCGATCATTTATCTTATTTGGGCTTTTTCAGCATCTTATCATTAAATCCAGCTCTTATGAAACCGTACACCAATATTTTAATTGAGGAAGATTTATCGCCGTATAAGAAAGACAGGATTGAAGAATTATTTTCACAGTTGACCAGAAGTGTCTCTGCGGCGCTGGAGACCTATTCAAATATCCACAGGGGCAGCGGACAAAAATCAATTGTGACTACAGCACTGTTCGAACAGGCCAGAGACATTGTCCTTGAATATCTGGGACTTAAGAGCAATTCCTATGTTGTAATCTTTTGTAACAGGAGAAGAGCTGAGAAGCTAAAGTCACTCATTAATCCAGGTAAATATAAAATTATCTCAAGCAATGACATTGGTCTTCCTCTGGGCGTATGGGTATTAGCTGTCAGGGAAAAGGATTTGCCTGAAGGCCGCCCCCTCCAGACAGGTGGTGGAACAACAAGGCTTGTGGCTCCCGATTGGATAGTCTGGGCTAAAGCACCGGGAAAATTCGAAGCGGGAACCCCCTCAATTGTTAACGTCATTGCTTTTGCACAGGCGTTAATCCTGCTCCGAAAGTCAGGAATAGATTCCTTCAAAAGTGAAGTAACAAAAATGCTGTCTGCTCACGATATTCTGTACCATGACAAGCTGGAACAATATTCAGGGAAGGAACTCCTGACAGAGTTCAGGAAGACTTTAATAGGAGGGAGTGTCATTGTTCCTACCATTGAAGGCCCCAAAGTCTATATCAACCTGGATAACGGAGCCAGCACCCCTACGTTTGCACCGGTTATGGATGCTGCAATTCAAACATGGCGTCAACCTGAGGAAGTAAAGAAGGAAATTGTGCATGAGGTCACATCAATCTGTTCTGGAATTCTGGGTGCGCCAAGGAAAGCTTTTGATTTTATTTTTACTTCCAACACAACTGAAGCCATTAACCTGGTTGCAGAAAGTCTGGCCGTAGAAGACATCCAAGACTTTGAACCCATGATAGTTAACACCATACTTGAACACAATTCAAATGATTTACCCTGGCGAATGGTTCCTGGACACACCCTTTTACGGCTCACCGTAAATTCAGATGGTTTTGTAAATACTAATGAGCTGGAAACGCTTTTATCTGATTATAACGGGAAATGTATTCATGGTAATAAGCGGATTACATTATTGGCGATAAGTGGCGCTTCAAATGTGCTGGGGGTGTTCAATGATTTAAAGGAGATCAGCAGGATTGCTCACCTACATGGGGTCCGCCTGTTCGTTGATGCGGCACAATTAGTTGCTCACCAAAAGATTAATATTGAAGATTGTGATATTGATTATCTGGCCTTTTCTGCCCATAAGGTTTATGCCCCCTTCGGCAGTGGATTGCTGGTAGCAAAAAAGGGACTGCTGAACTTTAGTTCCGGGGAGATAGATCTGATCAAAGCGTCAGGTGAGGAAAACCCCGGAGGCATTGCGGCAATGGGAAAAGCGCTTGTTCTTTTAGAGAGAATTGGGTTCGATGTTATAAGAGAAGAAGAATCTTCTCTCACCGCACTGGCTCTTCGTAGTCTTTCACAGATTGAAGGTCTGAAAATCAAGGGGATTAATAATCCTGATTCGCCGGAGTTCGAACATAAAGGAGGCGTAATAGTTTTTGAACTAAAGGGTTTATTTGCAAATGTTGTAGCAAAGTCTCTTTCAGAAAAAGGAATAGGGGTTCGAAGTGGTTGTCACTGTGCACATTTACTGGTCAAGCGACTTCTCAATGTCTCTCCGTCCCTTGAGCGGTTTCAACATCTGATTGTGACCCTATTCCCGGGTATATCGCTACCGGGTATAGTCCGGATCAGCCTGGGAATAGAGAACTGCAAAGAGGATATTTATTTCCTCATTGAAGCCTTGGAAAGCATTGCAAAAAAATCCACGGCTTCCATACAGAAAGCTGCTTCACAAGATGCACCTCGACCCATTTCCGCAAAAGTTCTCAAAGCGGAAATGAGAGAATTCACCATAGCAGCCGGAAACAAAGTATATACTCTGTAATATCCGGGATAATTTGATTCCTGAAATTATTTAGATTAGGAAAATGAAACCGGAAATTAATCACACGTTAAAGTGTTAAAAATTGCCGGTCCAGTTTCACACTTACTGCAGTTATAATTGCCCATTTTCTTCAGTTCTTCATATTAATTACAGAAAGTTGCAGGCTTTAGTCTTTATATTATAAAGCAATTATGATAAGTCTTCACCGAATACCTATTCATCCTTTAGAATATCAACAGGCCTTACTTTTACGGCTTTTATTATCTGGAACGTTATGGTGCCAAGTGCTACCAATATTATAATTAATGTGGCTAGTAAGAATTCCCAGATCTGTATACCGTACTTATTAGTTCCAGGAAGTACTTTGTAAACATAATATGCTGCCGGCCAGGCAATGAGAATTGAGTAAAGCAATAGCTTGATAAATCCTGATGAGAGTGTAATATAAAGATTACTAAATGAAAAGCCCAGTACTTTCCGTATTCCAACTTCTTTCATCTTCCTTCGTGTAAAGAACAGTATAAGCCCAAATAACCCGATGGATGAAATTATGATTGTCAGCAAAGCTATAAAACTGCATATCTTTCTGAAGCTTTTATATGCGACAACCGCACCTTCATTCTGTATTAAATCCTGAATATTGTGAAATTCAAATGCATCGTCAGGAAAGAATTGTTCAAATTCATTTTTTACAATTCTCATTGCAGCTTTACCGTTCCCCTTTGTATACCTGACAGAATATTCCCCGTTACTAATGACCGAATCCTGGATTAACCTGTAGAGATGCGGTTCAACAGGACTATAGGCAGAGAAAACAGTATAATCCTTTATAACTCCTATTATTTCGATATCCTTTTTGTATAGTTTAAGGTGTCTTCCAACAATATCTTTCCCTCCCATCATACTGGCAGCAGTTTCGTTTATAAGGCATTTATTGCCGTCAGCGGGGTAATCCTTTGAAAAATTTCTTCCGCTAGCAATCTTTAATCCGAAGGTTGGTACAAAATCGTAGCTGATGTTGCTGAATCTTACAAAAACCTTTTGGTCGGGATCAGAACCTACCCAATTAAGATCATCTCCTCCGGGTAAAATAAACGGGATATAATCTGAAACACATACATCCGCTATTTCAGAATGTTGCAACAACCTTTGTCGTAAAGGATCAATGGAACCTTTCTTATTGGTAACTATGTTTGAGAATAATACCTTGTCAGATTCAAATCCAAGATCCATTGTCAGCATATAATTAGTCTGACGATAAACTATAAAACTTAAAACCAGCATGAAAACTGAAATACTGAACTGTAGTGTCATCAATACCTTTTTCAGGCTGAATCCATTTGATTTTTCTTCAATAAACTTCTGTTTTAATGCTGCAACCGGATTAAAGGTTGAAATAACATATGCGGGATGAATTCCTGATAAATAGCCGGTTATAAAAGTTATTACCATTATTATCAAAATCATTTTCCAATTACCGATGACGCCTGTCAGCAATTCTGCCCCAAGAAATTTATTTAATATCGGGAAAAATGACTGGGCTATTAACAGTCCTATAGCTGCAGCGACATATGAAAGAGCCAGCGACTCGAACATAAATTGGATCCAGAGCTTTTTTCTGTTAAAACCTACTGCCTTCTTGATGCCTATTTCCCTGAAACGGGTTGAGGCATTTGCTGTCTGGAGATTGATGAAGTTTATTGATGACAATAATAGGATCAGCACAGAAATGACGGAAAACAATGTTATGGCAATGTTTATGTTACTTTCAAAATAAGGATTTGTGTGAAGCTTTGAGAGCGGGCGCAGGTAAGGGTGATGTTCTTTCCTGTAGTCTTTCAATGCTGAATAGATTTTGTCGTCAACTGTTTTTGATACTGCATTGGTTTTAAGTAACGCATAGGTGTAAAATGAGTAACCCCAATAATCGGTTTCATAGTTGGTCCAACCTGTTAAAACATTAAATAAGGACATGGGTATAAGAAAGGCCGGACGCCACGTTGACCGTTCCGGCATGTTTTCATACACACCTGTTACCGTAAAAACGACTTTGTTTTCTCCATATACCTGCTTGCCAAGTGCATCGCCTGACGGAAAAAGCCTTTTGGCAAGAGCTTCTGATAATACAATGGAATAAGGCTGAATGAGAGCCTTTTGATGATCTCCCGCAATGAATCTGAAGGTCATTATATCAAAAATAGATTGATCAGAATAGTATCCATATCGTGTCATGAACTGATTTTTCTTATCGGGTGAAAGAAAAACACCGTTTTTGTTATTGTCGCCTACATCATGAAGGAGAGCAACCTTTTCAATTTCAGGCAGACCGACCAGATCGCGCCTGCTCAAAGCCGGCGCTACGCTCCACGTATGTTTTACAGTGTTTTCTTTCTGATCCATAAATAGCTGAAGACGATAAACACGGTCATAATTAATGTTGTGCTTGTCCCAGGTCAGCTCCCCGTTAATAAATTGACTCAACAGTATAAAGACCGCATACCCGATCGCAAGGTTTGCAAGGATAATCAGATAAAACACTCTTTCCTTTGCAATCCGTCTTAGCAGTATATTGAAATATTGTAATATCATTGTACTATATATTAAAGGTTTTGCAAAAAATAATTATATAATCTTGTGAACAGGTTCAAATACCTTATCCGAACGTTCCAGCACGAGTTGCCCATCAAAAAGATTGACTACCCTGTGAGCTCTTTCAGCATGGTCAATCGAGTGTGTGACCATTACTATGGTGGTTCCTTCTGTATTCATCTGTTCGAGCATTTGCATTACCTGTTCTCCATTGCTGGAATCAAGATTTCCGGTAGGTTCGTCGGCAAGAATAAGCTTAGGACTTGTTATCAATGCGCGGGCTACAGCAACACGCTGCTGCTGTCCTCCAGAGAGTTGCCTGGGAAAATGACTTCTCCTGTGTCCTATGCGCATATATTCCAGGATTTCGTCTACTCTCTTTTTCCGCTTTACCAATGGTTCATTTAATGCAATCAGGGGTAATTCAACATTCTCATAAACAGTAAGCTCATCAATCAGGTTAAAACTTTGAAATATGAAACCAATATTCCCCTTCCGGAGGTTTGAGCTCTGTCTTTCGTTGAACTTCGATGTTTCTATGCCATCAAAATAATATTCTCCCGAATTGCCATTGTCAAGCAATCCAAGAATATTCAGAAGTGTGGACTTTCCGCAACCGGAAGGCCCCATAATTGCTACAAATTCACCTTTTCTGACTTCAAAATTGATATTATAAAGCGCGGTTGTTTCAACCATTTCTGTGTGAAAGACTTTTGATAAGTTAACAGTTCGTATCATATATATATTTTTTATGCTTTAATCGAATACTATGCCAAAAATGGTACCGATTGATATTCAAATATATACTGATCAGTTAATATCGGGAGGTAAAATTTTTGTACATTTTACGGTGTAAATTTTTTACATTTAAGAATTATTTGACCTCAATATGAAAAAAGACAAGCTTCTGATAGTGGATGACAATAAGGAGATCTTAAAGGCATTGCAGTTTTTGCTTATGACTGAATTTGATGTTATTGAAACAATCTCAAACCCCAATCAATTATATTCAGTACTTGAAAAAACTGATTTTGATATTGTGTTGCTGGACATGAATTTCAAATCAGGGGTGAATACCGGAAACGAAGGATTATTCTGGCTGAAAGAGATAAAAAAAAGATCACCTCACGTCGAGGTTGTAATGATAACTGCTTATGGGGAAGTTGAACTTGCAGTTAAATCACTGAGGGAAGGAGCATTTGATTTTATTATTAAACCCTGGGATAATGCCAAGTTAAAGGCCACTTTGGATGCAGCCTTCAAGTTAAGGAATTCAAACATGCAAATAGATAATCTGAAGAAGCGGGAGCGAATCTTAAAACAGGATGTGAACAAAAGTGTGCCTATGATAATCGGAAAGTCACCTGCGATGCAGGAAGTAATGAAAATGGTAAAGAAAGTTGCTGCCACAGATGCCAATGTGTTAATTACAGGTGAGAATGGTACCGGGAAAGAATTGATTGCGAAAGAAATACATAATTTGTCCAATCGTTCAAATGAGCTTTTTGTGCTTGTTGATCTTTCCACATTGACAGAATCACTGTTTGAGAGTGAGCTTTTTGGCCATAAAAAAGGATCTTTTACAAATGCATATGAAGATAAAACGGGCAGGTTTATGATGGCCGACAAGGGAAGTTTGTTTCTTGATGAAATTGGCAACATCCCAATGAATCTTCAATCCAAAATTCTAACGGTATTACAAACACGGTTAATTACTCCGGTAGGATCAAATCTTGAAATTCCGGTCGATTTCAGATTAATCAGTGCAACTAATAAAAATTTGCAGGAGATGATTACGAATAATATATTCCGTCAGGATCTTCTCTACAGAATGAACACTATACGAATACATCTACCTCCATTGCGTGAAAGACCTGATGATATTGAAGATCTGGCTATCCATTATCTGAATACTTATTGCAGGAAATACAATAAACCCTATTTGCAGCTAAATGAAGATGCATTAATAAAACTTAAGAGGAATCCATGGTATGGTAACATAAGAGAGTTGCAGCATACAATTGAGAAAGCAGTAATTCTTTCGGAAGGAGACCGTTTAAGATCTTCAGATTTCATCTTCATCGAAAATGAGATTATTCAATCTGATCAGCCTGAGACACTTGAGGATATGGAGAAAAAAATGATCCTCAGCACTTTGAAAAAAAACGGATTCAGTCAGAATATTACTGCTGAACAACTTGGGATAACAAGACAGACTCTTTACAATAAACTAAAAAAATATGGTGTCTGAAAGACTTCTTCAACCCCGCTCCGGATTTGTTTTGTTTTTCCTGTCCGTAATATCATTTACCGGTTCGGGATTCCTGCTGGCACATTCGAACTATTACCTGGCATTAAGTTTATTCATCGCAGGATTTGTATTCATATGGCTTATAATAAGAATTTATATCGCTACTAACGAGGCTATAGCCTTTTTCTTTGATTCACTTCGTAATGATGATACTTCACTACACTTCCAGTCTCTCAAGACAAACAGGTCATTAAAGAGTTTATATGAAAGTATGAATCTCTTAAACAGCCATTTTCAGGATATCAGGTTTCGGAATGAATATAATGAAACCTACTATAAAACAATAATTCAGAACGCATCAACCGGATTATTGGTATTGAACGGTAATAACCAGATTGAGTTAATCAATAAAGTTGCCTGCAACTATGCAGGTATTTCATCTGAGTCAAGGAATCCTGATCTCCTGAGAATCAAACATCCGGCTTTTTATGAAGCAATTTGTAATCTTAAACCTGGTGACAATATCACTTACAGAAATTTGCTATCGAACAAATTGCAATTGCTTGTTTTCATGGCTACGATGATCCGACGGAAAGATACGGACTTAAAACTTGTCTCAATACAGGACATAAGATATGAGCTTGAATCTAAAGAACTTGAGTCTTACAGAAAGCTTATGAATGTTATGACCCATGAGATAATGAACCTGTTGACACCATTAACGACTGTTGCAAAAGAGTTATATTCATTATATTGCAAAAGTGGTAGTCCAGGAGAAGTTTCTGACATTGATAAGGCCACAATAATAGCGACAGCAAACGGGCTCGCACTGATAGATGAGCAGAGTAATGGGTTGTTGAATTTCGTTAATAGTTATAGAAAAATATCAAAACTGCCTCAGCCTGAATTTACGACAATAAATGTAGGCGAGTGGATAGAACAGCTGAAAATAGTGTTTGATAGTAAAATGAGAGAAAACAAGGTTTCTTTCTCAATACACACTGACAAATCTCCTAAACAAATTGTAGCAGACAAAAATTTACTCAATCAGGTGATAATAAACCTTATAAATAATTCATTCGATGCTGTTTTGGAAACCGGCCTCGACAGGATAATTGAAATTAATATAATGAAAACCCTTCACGACAGGGTCCTTATTAAGATATCAAATAACGGTCCTGTAATTCCACCGCAGCTTCAGGAAAAGATTTTCATCCCATTTTTTACCACCAAAAAGAATGGGTCAGGTATAGGATTAAGCATTGCCCAGGAAATCATGAAATTACATAATGGGTCGCTTGTTGTAGTATCCACTTTGGAAGACAAAACCAGTTTTATACTTGAGTTTTAAATTTGAGTTTCTCTTCCCTGCAGATATATTGAACAGCCCATTTACCCGACTGACCTGCCGGTGGAAGTCCTCCTCCCGGAAATAACCATTGTCCGGACATATAGAACTTCTTAAGTCCAGGAAGTACAGGATTGATATTATCCATTAAGTTTTTACTTGAAGGCATAAATCCTTCATATGAACCTTTCCATACTCCAGTATAGTTTACATCCGTAACCGGTGTTGCCACATCAACAACCTCAACCTGAGATAAGATTCCGGGATAATGTTTCTCAAGCAACATTCTGGCATCTCTTTCAATGTTTTGTTTTTCAAGCATATAACCTTCTTTGGAAATTTCTTTCCACTGATCCCATGGAGATTCAAAGCGAATTACGATGACTGTTTTACCTTCAGGAGCCATGGTGTGATCAAAACAATAATTCATCATTGAATAACCCTGGGCTGTTTTGGTACTTCCTATCATTTGATCACTGATTAACCAGTTCTCAACAGGGTTTTCAGACCTGATAACGGAACTGATCCCAAATGAAACCTGAACAATCGGTGTAAACAGCTCCCATTTTTCATAAGCACTGGAAATTTTTTTGTTTAAATATTTACCCTCAAGCATATCGAAGATTGTCGAGTGCCCATCGGCTGCACTGATGACATAATCAGCATTTATTATAGTTCCGTCAGTAAGAAGAACTCCTTTAGCACAATCATTTTCTACAATAACTTTTTTTACTCTTTTCCTGGTTGTGAGTTTTCCACCCAGATTTATAAATTTTTCAGTCATCCTCTTCGCCATGGGTAATGAACCACCAATAAGATAACCTGCATTTTTCTGATTAAACCAAGCGAACATCATAATAAATGCAAGTGCAGAGAAATCCCTTGTTCCATAGACACTTTTTAAGAAATAAATCAAAGTTGGATTTTTAAATTTTAAACTTTTGAAATATTCATCACAGTTTTTCCTGCCATGTTTCATAAACAATATCATAATTGGCATCATGCTGAACATTGATTTGATTGTCTGACTGATTTTTCTCAATCCGGGCGGATCAGAAAAAGGCTGCAGGAAAGCAGATTTCCTCATATCATCGCACATCTTACTGATACTTTCTTTATCCTCAGGTGCCAGATCATGAAGGTATTTTTCCCACTTATCAAGATTAGTATATAGAATAAATTCTTTCCCATCATCAGCAAATATTTTTGTATGCACCTCATGGTCAATTATTTCTACCTGATCATTTAATACATTAGTCTCTTTCCATATATCATTAAAAGGGCCGTTTCGTGTACCTACAAGCCAGTGTAGGCAATAATCAAACCTGTATCCCTTACGTTCCCAGGCTGTACACTGTCCACCTGTGATGGAATGCATTTCGATTATTTCTGCATCAAACCCGTTAAGCCTTGCATAGATACCGGCTGAAAGTCCGGAAACACCGCCGCCTATAATCACAATTTTTTTATTCATGATATTTCCCTGTTTAGGTTTATAAATTACCAATCTGTATAACTCCTTCTATGATTCATAAAAAATATCTCATCCTGAAATTCCAGTACTGAAGTCAAAGTTATGACAGTAATAATTCTGGCGTACCTAAAATCGGCCAATAACGGAAATCTACCAGCGAGTGACCAGATAAGCGGTATGACGTAAAAAAATATTAATATTATTCTTCAAATTTTATCCGAATATCGACCAAAATCCGGAGTATGGTATTTAATAAAACAGTAATTTTATTATTCAAACAGAATTTAGATGTATTATTTTTCTTCTTATCAATCATCAAAATAGGTGTCATGGAAACAGAAAATGAAGATCAGAAAAATATTGTAAAAGAAGAATTGACTCTGACTGAAAAAAAAAGAAATTATGTCTATCCTGTCAGGGACTGGAAAGAATACTTTGGTGAATCCCTGTTGATCATTTTTAGTGTTTTACTGGCTCTGTTTTTAACAGATTACATTAATAAACAGCAGGAAAAGCGAAATACCAAAAATTTGCTCAATGACATACTTGTCGAACTGACTCATAATAGAATAGCAATTCTTGAAATGCAGGGATACAATCAGAAAGTAATCGATAAAATAGATTCTGTTCTGGTAAATATCAGATTGCAGAATGAACTGGTATCAAATGATGAGTTTCATTTAAAACTGATAGCACCAGATGGAGTTTTGTACCGTTATCCACGTAATGAGGCATGGACAATAGCGATTAATAATAATATCATGTCGAAGACAGACGTGGAAACAGCCACCTCTCTCACACAGCTTTATGAGGACCAGGGAAAAATTGCCAAAGTTGAAGAAGACGTGGCCAAAGTTCTTTTTGACAGAGCGTCAAGGGATCCGAAACAGGTTCATTTAACTTTAGAAATAATTAAAGATATTTACCGTGCATGGGCTGTCGACAGATTACCCGGATTAATAATCAGAATTGACGACGCTATTGGAAAAATAGAAAAGGCAAAATTATGAAATACAAAAGCGTTCAAATCAGCAAAAGGGGAGGTCCGGAAGTTCTGACTGTTGTGGAAAATGAACTTCGTTCGCCTCTTGGCAAGGAAGTACTGATTAAAATTCAGGCTTGTGGAGTTGGAGGAACAGACGTCTCTATGCGCTACTTTAATTATCCGGCAGCACCAAAATTACCTTTTGTTCCGGGATATGAAATTGTTGGTGTGGTGCAGGAGAAAGGCCCTGAAGTAACCAGATTTAAGAGGGGCGAGCGCGTAGCTGCGCTCTCAGTATTCGGAGGTTATTCCGAATATATCTACCTTAAAGAAGAGCATCTTGTTACTGTACCTGAATCTTTGGATGCCGGTGAAGTAGCTTCAGTTATCCTGAATTATACAAGTGCATATAAGATGCTTAGGAAAGCAGCGAAGGTTCAGTCGGGCGAACATGTTTTAGTAACGGGAGCCAGTGGAGGTGTAGGAACAGCATTGCTCGATCTTGGTAAAATGTATAACCTGGTTTTATACGGCACTGCTTCTAAAAACAAGCATGAACTACTGAATCATTTCGAAGCAAAATTGATAGATTACAAAAATGAAGATTTTATAGAAGTCATAAGAAACTTAAGACCGGATGGACTTGATTTTGTCTTCGATGGCATAGGTAGAGATTTTATCATTAAATCATTTAAGGTACTTCGCCGCGGCGGACTGCTTATTGAATATGGATTTTCATTTGAATCATTTTCGGTTTTCACAAAATCCATTTTCGATTTGTTTTCAGGCATTCCTCAGGGTAAGAAAGCAAGGGGTTATGGGATTTCTGTCAATTACAAAATGAATAGAAAATCAGTCCAGGAGGATATTTCAGCTGTTTTTTCTCTTCTTGCAAATGGTAAGATAAAACCGCTTATTTACAAAAGAATGCCAATCCTTGAAGCCGCTAAGGCAAACAGGCTTCTTGAAAGTGGTGAGGTAACAGGGAAAATAGTCCTGGTAAATTGACAGGATATGAATTATCTAACATTAACAATAGTACTGGTTATTACTATTATCAATTGTTCCTGCGAAAAACTTTTCCCTGGCTCAGATAAGATCCCTCCGGCGCCGGTAAAATATAATTCTTCTTTTGCGACAATGCTTGATTCGCTTCGATATGTGCTTGATCTTCCAGCACTGGCAGGTGTTATTATCACGGACCATACAATTTTATTTGCAGATGCTGTCGGCTGTCGCAGATATTCAGGTCCAATGAATGTAACAAAAGATGACCGCTCTAATCTGGGCTCTAATACCAAAGCATTTACTGCAGTACTATTAGGCACTCTGGTAAATGATGGGAGCATAAGATGGACTACCCCTCTTTCCGAAATCTTTCCTGAATTTGCGGGCTCAATGCTTTCAGAATATAAAGATATTACCTTGAAGTCAAATCTATCTCATAGTGCCGGATTTGTACGAGACCCTCATCTCAATTTTATTTCAACCACTCCAATGGAACAAAGGAAAGAAGTAGTTGAATGGGCGCTAAAGCAATCTCCTCAAATAAAAAGGGGCCAGTTTCCGTATAGCAACCTTGGGTCTATAATCGCTGGCTCAATAGCTGAAAAACTCACCAACAAACCATTTGAAGATGTTCTTATCTAACGTGTTATGAAACCACTTGGTATTACTTCCGCAGGATTTGGTCCTATGGGCACAATTGGCATGGAAGACCAGCCTCTTCAACATACATATTGTCATTATAACAGTCATCACAATTCTATAATAATCAATATTTTTTTTAACGCTGCAGAGGGAGGGACCCAACCTTTCTCTGGAATGATCCGGTTTGTAATTTTCAGATTGAGTATTTAAGATCAATAGGCTTAAAATCAAATATGTATAAATTATTCGTTCGATTATGTGTCATCCAACATACCTCTTTCCCGGCAAGCATATTCGAATAATATTGTTTTTGGAATTTTCTGGTATTTATATTATAAAAGTCGAAATGAATTAAAAACTAATAACCCTGAATGAAGAAGAATACAAGAAACTCGGAAGATGAGATCCGGAATAAGTTTAAGGAGGGAAAAGTTAGCAGAATTTCAGCTACGCTCTCCGTATTGGTCAGACCTGCACTTTTTTTGGGAGTTCAGGGACTAATGGTTCTATTGTTTACATTAATTAAGATTGAATCGCCTGCACTTCGTGTTACATCGTGGTGGACTGTATATGGGACAGTAGTCGATATCGGATGTCTGCTATTCATCTTTTTTATACTTAAAAGGGAAAATCTGCATATCATTGACTTGCTTTCCTTTGATAAGTCCAAACTTAAGACTGACCTTCTGATTGGCCTTGGAATAGTGATTATAGTTTTCCCTCTGGCAATTGTAATTGGCACTGTGATTGGAAGTTATGCTGTTTATGGTAATATTCCTGCTGAGGTACCAGCCGGAAATCCAATGACCAGAGAACTTCCAATGTGGGCTGCGTTATACAGCAAGATGATCTGGTGGATCTTTTCAGCTTCAACTGAGGAACTAATTTATCAGGGTTATGCTCTTCCACGGCTCCATGTAATCTTTGGCCGGAAATGGCTTGCAATACTAACTGTAGGTTTTGGCTGGTCACTCCAGCATAGTTTCCTTCCTTTCTTAGGCTTGAAATATGCCATTTTTGCATTCCTGCTCTTCTTTCCATTAACTATTGCACTTCAGCTTATCTACCTGAAAGTTAGAAGGCTTATGCCTCTGATAATCGGACATTGGGGAATGGATTGCCTTTCAGCGGTATTTATGATAAAAGTAATTTGATTTACTCAGGGATAATATGTGAAATCCGGAGATTAACTGCAAAACCTCAAATACGCATCCAAAATCAATTAAACTGGTACTTTAACCCGATAGTTGGATAAACCTGAACATGATTATCATCACTCAGGAGATGATAATAGATATTTATCTTCGACCCTGCAGAAAATCTCTTTTTTATTTTAAACCAGATCTGGGGATCGCCAAAGAATGCAATTTTTTTGCCTCTTAGCTCTTTGGTGTCTTCATTACCCTGGTCTCTGTTCTGGCTCCAGAATACAAAAGATCCGGAAAAATAAATCCGGTAGTTTAAAAAAAATCTCCCGAACCACAGATTTACCTGCGGATCAAGACTTGGCTTATCAAAAACATTAACTCTTAAGTAAGTGCTTGCAGAAATCCAGGCTTCCTTCCATTTAATAGCATAAGCCGGACCTATGCCGAATGAATTTGAAATATAATAACCATAATAGGTTGAAGTAACTCCCAGTCCACCGCTATAAGTCGCTGATAAATAAATTTTTGGTTTCCAGAATTTTATTGACTGTGATATTTGGGTAAATATCTGGCTGGGATTAGAATTATTGCCATCCATCCTGGAATCAAGTTTAAATAGGAAAGATCCTGTGCCGATTGTATCGATATTCGCAAAGTACTCAAAACTGAATGAAGGAAAATTTTTAGAGTTTAGCTTCGCATCAATGGTGTGTCTTAAATCCCAATGAACCTGTATATTTTGTGGGAATATTGCCACCGGAAGAAATAAGAAGACAGAAAAGAATAAAAGTTTCATAAATTTGGGAATTAATTATTTTCCGGGCAAAAGTAATTTGATAAGATGCAGAAGCCAGGAATTCAGGTGGAAGGCTTTGGAATTATTATGGAAATGTTCGGTATGATGCTTTCTGCTAATAAAATTATTTCAGAATGAACGAATCAGATAAATCCGTATTTATTAATCTTTTTAAAGAGGCATGCGAAAATTGTTTCGGCTATAAAATTACTATTCCGCTTACCGAGCCTGACAGTAAATACATGGCAAATAAAATCCATGAGCAGACAGGATTGGTTATTGGATCAAAGAGTATAAAGAACTATTCTCTTTTTGCTCTATCAGGTGATGATTCCCGGCCGGAGAATCCCTCAACAGCAACATTGGATACATTAGCCAGATTCGTTCTCGATGCACCTTATACTGACGAACCCAAACGACAGGAAACAGAAAGTGACTATCCATATTGGTTCAGGTACAGGAGCAGATATACAGAGAAAATAACCAGACCTAAAGAATTCCTCGCAAATATCAGAAGATCATCCTTTCCGTACCTGATTGGTTTAGTAATAGTTGTAATTTTCTATCTTATGAACGCCTTTTTCAGGAAAGAGAAAAATGTCAGCTTTACTGATAATTTTAATTCTTTGATTACTGATTCATTATATGTCAAAGGCTGGATTGTCAGAGATGCTGACACTACTTGGTGGAACAAAAGAGATGTAAAACCCGGACATCTCGCTCTTTATACATTAAGGGGAGACAACTGGCCACTTGGAACCAATCAGGCTGAGATTCAGAATTTACTGAGCAGAAAAGTTAATTCTGAATGTTTTTCTGTCGAGATACATCTCTCTGATTTTGTTCCGCATGAAAACTGGCAGCAAGCCGGCATTCTCCTCTCTGAGGATTTGAGCTTTAGCGGCAAAATGATAAGGCTATCCATTTCCTATAATGATTTTTTTGGCGGATACTCTAAACCACCTGAAATCATTATTCAGGCAATAAGTTCTTCTCAGAGCGGACCGAGAAGCAAGCCTGAGGAACTGGCTCATTTCCCTCTTTTCACAATTGATGCCGCTAATTCGCAACTAATTGAACAAAATCTGGCAAAATCTGCCCTGAAAATAGAAAAGGAAGGAACCCATTATAGATTCTTATATACCTTAGGATCCGACGAAGGATTTACATTCAGGGAAATAGCCAGCTTTGACTATAATTTTAAGCCTGAATTTGTAAGCGTCTTCTCAATACAGGGATGGGCTGACACTGCGGCGTCTATACCTGCTTATTTTGATTCATTCAGTATTACCAGACTAGATTGTAAATAACCTGATAAACCTACCAGACTCAATCACTGGAATTAGTGCTTTTACAAAAAGTATAGTATCTTGCTGAATGGTAATGAAACAAGCTTTTCATGAATAAGCGGGGTAAAAAAATTCTCATCATAATATCTGCTGTTGCAATTTTTCCGGTTATTTTCATTTTAATAGTCTATGCAGGGGCATTTCGAAACCTTCAGAGTTCCGAGGAATTGCTCAATTTTAAAAATGCTGCGGCTTCCGTTGTTCTGTCTGAAGAAGGCGGTATGATAGGTAAAATATACTCTGAAAACAGAACAAATATATCATTCGAACAGATCCCGACAAGCCTCTTAAATGCGTTAATTGCAACTGAGGATGCCCGTTTTTATGAACATAGTGGAGTTGATTCAAGAAGTCTTGTGAGGGTTATGTTTAAGACAATTTTGTTCAATAAGCAGAGTTCGGGTGGAGGCAGTACAATTACACAACAGCTTGCCAAAAATATGTTCGGTAGAAAAAATACAGGCATCTTTGCGATTTTTATAAACAAGACCAAAGAGGCATTACTCGCACGCCGACTGGAGAAAGTTTATACCAAGCAAGAGATTCTTACTCTCTATTTAAATACGATTCCCTTTGGAGAAAGCGTCTTCGGGATTGAGGCCGCAGCAGGAAGATATTTTAATAAAAAGGCTGAAGATCTAAATATTGAAGAATCCGCTGTTCTGATAGGTATGCTCAAGGCTAATAATAAATTCAATCCCCGACTGAATCCCAAAAATGCAGTGAGCAGAAGAAATGTGGTCTTCAGCCAGATGACCAAGTACAATTATCTGAAAAGAAATGAAGCCGATTCACTATGCAAACTTCCACTTAACCTGAACTATTCAAATATTGAATCAATCGGCCCTGCAGACTATTTTTTGTATCAAGTTAAGAACGAGACTAGGAAAATTCTGGATAGTGTTTCTTCATCAGGAGGGGAAAAATGGAATGTTGAAGAGGATGGATTGATTATAACGACAACTTTGAACCTTCGACTTCAGGAAATTGCTGTCAAATCATTTCACGACCACCTTTCGATTATGCAGAAGAGACTCAATAAACAGTATGAGACAAATGCCGGGAAGAAATTTATCGGTCAGCTTGCGGACGGGGAGTTAAAAAAATACAGGCTGGTAGAAGGTGCAGAAATTGTAGGTCTCAGGCAGGTTTTTGATTGGGACACTTCATTTACAGCATCAATTTCAGTTTCAGATAGTTTGAGAAATGCTATAAAATTATTGCAGGCAGGATTATTAGCTATAAACCCGGTCAGCGGAGCTGTGAAAGCCTGGGTTGGAGGTATCGATTTTAAAACTCAGCCATATGACCAGGTGTTGGCAAGGAGACAAATGGGATCGACTTTCAAACCTATTTTGTATGCCGAGGCTATTGAACAGGGGATAAGGCCATGCTATTATCTTGATAATGATTCAATAGTCGTATCAGGTAAAGAAGACTGGAGTCCACAAAATTATGATCATACTTTCGGGGGAAAATATACACTTACGGGCGCATTAGTTCATTCTATGAATGTACCGACGTATAATCTTTTCCTGAAAGTCGGATTTGGCAGTCTTGATTCTCTGTGGAAAAATATGGGATTTACTTTTACTCTCGATAATACACCTTCGCTTGCAATGGGAACAGCAGAAGCATCTATCAGGGAACTTGCAGTTGCTTACTCTGTTTTTGCGAATGGAGGATTCAGAATTAAACCTAATGACCTGGTATCGATTAAAAGCCCCGATGGAACTATTATCTGGCAAAATAAATTTGTCCAGGATAAGACAACTGTTTTATCTGATAAAACATGCAGCCTGATAAACGCGATCCTTCAAAAGGCTGTCAGAGAAGGAACAGGAAGCCCTTTAGGTTCTGTATATGGGGTCAACATCCCGTTTGCAGGAAAAACTGGCACTACCCAGGACTATGCCGATTCATGGTTCGTTGCCTATAATCCTGCAATTGTAATAATCAGCAGGGTAGGAGCATCACTGCCATCTGTTCATTTTACGAGTGGTTCAAATGGGTCCGGTAGTGCGCTCGCGTTGCCTCTGACTGCACTGACTTTGAGAAAAGTGCAAACTGACAGGGTATTGAGAGAACTATTTGCTGCTTCTTTTCCTGATTTGCCTCCTGAACTTCAGGGAGAACTGGATTGCCCTGATTACCGTGACAAAAATGTTTTTGAAAATTTCATAAATATCTTCAAAAAAGATAAATCACCATCCGAGACTGCTTCTAAAAAGCATGTTGCTAAGAAGGAAGGGTTTTTCAGAAGGTTATTTGGAAAAAGAAGATAAAATATCTGGACAGAATTAGCCATCGGCTTAACCAGACTATCAGATACATACTTTGATCTGAAAATATATCAATTTCAGCCACTTCAACAAATTCAGTGTTTTAAATGTTTATTCAGTGATAAACATTTAAAACTATAAATCATGACTATAGAAATTGTAGCTAAGTGGCGACCTGGCTTTGTCGTTTATATTTTTCTACTTCAACTTGCTGGTTCGATTTTTTCCGATAATAATGAGTTGAATGCTCAGTCAACTTATATTGGTATAAAAGGTGGTTGGAGTTTACCTGAACTCAGCGGTGGTACAAATGAAATCAGTAAAGGGTGGATGAGCCGCTCGGCTTTCAATTTCGGAGTACTGGGATCAAGAGAAATATCTAAAAAAATTGCACTTCAGTTGGAAGTGAATTATGCCAGCCAGGGAGGAAAGAAAAATGGAATACAGTCGCTTGCAGGTGCTGCTATACATGGTATCCCGGCTGGTTTGAATCTTTATGCAAATTTTAAGAATACAGCCATCCTGAATTATCTTGAAGTTCCAGTCACTATTAAATATTACTTTATTAATGGCCATTCGTTGAAATGCTATATTGATGCAGGTCCATATTTCGGATATCTGCTTAATGCATATGATAGAACCAGTGGTGCAGGATCAATCTTTCTTGATAGATCAGGAACCCTTTTCATGCTTCCTGATCCTTCTGACCCTAGCCAGCTTGTCCCGCTTCCATCGCAAAATTTTGAGGCTAATACAACCATAACGTCAGATATAAATAAGTTTAATATAGGTATCAACGGGGGCGTCGGTATTGGTCAGGAGTTTGGAAGGGGCGATATCTTCTTTGATGTGAAAGGCTATTATGGTTTCCTTAATATTCAGAAAAATTCAGTTAACGGGAAGAATAATACAGGTGCTCTGGTGGTTAGTATTGGCTATGCTTTGAAAATATAAAATTTTTTATATCAATCACTTAGATCTGCTGAATGAAACTGATTTAAAGCACATGACAGGGCAGTAATTTTCTAATCTTAATACATAAAGTTCAATATTTATTATAAATGCTGAAACAAAAAAAATGAGGCGATGCTTTTATTTATTATCTTTAAGTATCGTTTCACATAATTAAATCTTGATGAAAAAATTAATTTTCTCCGGGCTTGCCTTATTCTTTTGTCTTTCATTCGTTACTGCCCAGGATGCTACAGATGCTGAAGGTTGTAAAGATCATCCCCTGCTTTCCCGTATGCAGAATTACCTCATTTCGGATTGCAAACACAACTATGATCAGATCGATTTTGTAAATAAAGCAAAGGAAGATGTTAAGGAGGAGGGAAATCTTACATTCATATGGTATGTTTTTAACTCAGGATCAGGGGCAAGTGAACCATCTTTTTTCCAGATACTTAAAAATTATTCTGCTGCAATTCTTAAAATTGGTGGAACAAAAAATTTTCAGGATGACGGCAGTGCATTTTTTGAGCTGAAACAAAACGGGAAGAATTATAAAATAGCTGTCAGGTGCACCAACAGCAGCGATATATTGTTAAGCATACTGGAGATGGAACCCATGGTCCAGGAGATAACCGCAGATGCAATGCTTGATGCTCTCAATAAAGATGGAAGCATAGCTTTGAATATCCTGTTTGAAACCGGCAAATCAGCAATAGAGCAAGGTTCACTTCCGATTGTTGATCAGATTTATGATTTGCTAAATAGAAATACAGAACTAAAAATAAGCATCGAGGGGCATACGGATAACATTGGTCAGGCTGCCGCAAATAAAAAATTATCACAGGAACGTGCCAAAGCAGTAATGGATGCTCTTGTGTCAAAAGGAATAGATACCGCCAGGCTAAGCGCTATTGGCTGGGGACAGGAAAAGCCTGTTGCTGATAATGCAAGCGACGAAGGGAAAGCAAAAAACAGGCGTGTGGAAATCGTTAAAAAATAACTGATGCTTGAATCTAATTAGCAGAATGACGCGGTCGTTCAATCAGAATCATATAGAAATCTCTTGCCCCTGCGACTAAAACCACGGAGGTAAAAATATATTGAAGATAAATTGCCAGGGCATATCTACAGTCATAATAAAATAACAGATAGACAGATGTTATTAGTAGTAAAAATCCTGTAATCAACTGGAATATTCTTGCATTTTTCCACCCAATTCTACTTGCGAGAAAAACACCGGCAGTTGCACATAGAACTCCAAGCGCTGCACCTGCAAGGACGTCGGCAGGCCAGTGAACTCCTACAGCTATCCTCGAGATCCCTACTAACAGAGAAAGTAAAATCAAGCCAGTCCTGATATACCATTTCCTGAAATAAAATATTAATATTCCAGCCAGGGTAAAAATAGTGATAGTATGACCGGATGGGAATGACCCGTGTGTGAGAGCAGGGCCAATAATATTGATGAGCCCGCTTTCAAGAACAGCAGGTGGCCTGAGGATGCCTGTATAATATTTTAGTAAATCGGATATTATCGTTGCGATAACAGTAGCTAATATCCCGGCCAACACCAGGTCAGGTCTCTTTCTTACAAAAAGCAGCATAAGAACAGCAACCGGCAAAGTGTCTCCTAAAAAAGTCAGGTTTTCCCAAAGGAATGGCTTTAAGCTGGCTGCGTAAGAATTAATACTCATAAAGAGCGATTTATTAATCCCCGTAAGAAGCACAATGATTAAACCAGTTAAAAAAGCAATAAATAGTGAGAGATTTATCTTATATGAAGACTCCATTTTACTATTGTAACTATTTCTTAATTAATTTAATAATTATTTAATCATAACGACCACATGTAGTAACAATCCAATCCTATATTGCAATCTTAGTTTGCAATACTATGAAAATATTTAAAGTTATTCTCTACGTTTTCACATCATTCCTGTTTTTAGTTGTATTAATTTTCTCACTTGGTTCAATATTATGCAAATACATTGATCTTCCTGAAACTTCATTTATACAAATTTTCGGGTATCTTTCATTCTATTGGATTCTCGTAATATCTGCTCCAGTCTTTCTGCTTCTCCTCTTATTACCAAAAAAACGTAAAGCACTCTCGTTCCTTTTACTCATGATACTATTTACAGTTTTACTTAATGACATTTCATTAAAATCATTTACCCGTAATATACCTGAAAATCTTTTATCATATGATAGTTTGAAAGTTGCCGCCTATAACGTTAAATACTATGGCTATGGAATTGAAAATATATTGAAATATATTAATGAATCCGACATTGATGTTGCACTGTTATCTGAAAGTCAGCTATCGTCTGAGAAACTTGATTGGCTTAAAAACAATGTGAAAGGTTATTCTGTTTTTTCTGATGGAGGTCATGATCTTTCAATATTGTCTAAATATCCTGTAGTTAATTATAAGGTAGTTGAACTGCCTACTTATCTAGCTTCATTAAGTGGATCCAATGATATTGACAGACTTAAGGAGTCAGGAATTCACAGGTCGTTTATTCACGCAATTGTTGATGTGAATGGGTCGTTAGTGAACATTTTATCATTGAGATTAATTGCAGGGAGACCAAAAGATAAAACTATTTCTGAGGCGATAAGGTGGGGAAAATACTTAATGTCAGCTCAGAATGAGGAATTAGATTCTTTTCTCAGTTATTTGAATTCTTTGAAGGGATGTGTTATTTTCGGAGGGGATCTTAATTGTCCTCCAAATTCTCGAATAATTCATGAGATCAGGAAACATGTTCTGGATTCATATTCCGAGAAACATTTTATGGGTTCATACACGTTTAAAGCTTCAATGCCGACAGCGCGTCTTGATTTCATTTTTCATTCTAAAGATATCAGAGTTAAACGTTCTGAGATTGTCAGGCCTTCTTTAACCGGCCATCCACATTTGTCAGATCATTTTATGATAAAAACAGAATTTTTAATTGGTAAATAAGTTATAAATAGTAAACTATGAAATCTTCCAAACCAAACAAAAGTAAGAGTGCTGAAAAAGTTAAAGCATCAGCCGGATTAAAAGAGAAGGAGAAAGTCATTGAGAGAAAGACAATTCCATCTGTCTTAGAGATCAGGGAGAAGGCTTTGGAAATCTATAGTCTGCGAATATTCCATGGAGAACATGGAACTGCAGATGAAGACTGGTTGGCAGCTGAAAATTTTTTCAGAAATTCAGAAGCATAAAAGTCCTCAGTCTGTATACTTTTTGTCAGGTCAGTTCCAAAGGCAGATCTTTGAGTGTCGGACGGAAAACAATGAGTTGATCGGATGGGTTTAATAAACTGTTATATAGATTAATAAGCTTTATTCTTATAAGATCTTTGTTAAACTGAGACAGTAGTTGTTGCGATATTGCCAATCCTTTATCGTAAAATGCCTTATCATTGATCATTCTTTTTGTAAGATTTATAAAATCCTCCCTGGTCGATGCTTTAATATAAGGATATAGATAGAGGGATTTATACTCTTCTATATCCCTGTAAATGACTGGCATACCACAAGCAGCAGCCTCTATTGGAGCAAGCGGGCAGTTTTCCTGAAATGATGGAAACAACATGAGATCTGCCGCAGCATAGATACAGGGCATATCTTCCAGGTCAACATGACCTGCGTATATGAAATTCTTTCCTGCATTGCTTATCCTCTCATTTATTCTCTTGATCCCTTCCGTCATCCCCCCGAAAGGACGCCCACCGGCCCATACAAACTTCACTTCTGGAAGGGAATTTGCAATATCCAGAAAATCATCTATCCCCTTTCTCCCGATTAATTGTCCTGATCCGATAACGACAAATTCATTTTCCGATAGTCCAAGCTTTTTCCTTCCTTCTGTCCTTTTTATGTCGGTTCTTATCCATGTATCAGGATGAACCGGGTTAAATATCCTTACAATTTTTGTTTTAGCACCAGTTTCCATAATGGCTTTTTCAACTGTCGGGGAAATCGCTATGCATATGTCAGCGTATGAATAGACAATCTTTAAACCAAATCTGATAAACGGCATAAACAGCTTCCAAAATGGCAGTGATCCTTTTATTGAGTCAGGTATGACATGAACCGTTAGCACTCTTCTTCCTTTGTATCTTCTGCCCTTCCATAGGTAGTATGGCCAGAATGTATGACTATGAAAAATATCACCTGACCCTTCCTCATTGACTACTACTTCAACATCATTTTTTTCCTTTAAGAGTGCAATGTGATCCAAAAATGCCGTGTGGACTCCTGTGGCTTTCATAAAAATCTGAGTTTCAGATATTACATGTACTTTCATTTTGTCACCTTGAATTTTGATTTTCAGATTCTGTCTGACTATAATTACCATTAAGCATTAATGCCTGTATTGATTTTATTCCTAGATCTGCTCCTGTAATAATTAAACAGAACCAGAGATAAAATCAGAATGAGAACAGCAATCATGAAATATTTAAAACTGTCGAGATTCTGAGTGAAATGATCCCACGATGGACCGATAAGGTATCCTGTGATGATATAAAATACTGACCATGTCAGTGCCGATGCCAGTGCAAGCGGTAGAAATACCTGTGGTTTTACCTTTAAAAGACCGGTTATGACAGAAGCATACCCTCTTGTGAATGGTGTAAGGCGGAACAGGTATATACTCATCATTCCTCCCTTTGAAATTCTTGAGGTCACTCGATTAAGAAACCTGTCTGATAAAGGTATCCACCTCGGCTTTTTCTTGATTATTAATGATCCGGTAAAGTAAAAGAGAAAATAGAGTATGCTGGTTCCAATGAAATCAGCTGATATCGCAGTTAAAGCTACTAAAGGAATATATAGTAATCCTTTAAAGGAGAGATAACCTGAGAACATCAGAAGGAGCTCATTGGGAAAGGGATTTGGCATGCCGGTCTCCTGAAGGAAAATAAGCAGGAAAATCGCGGGATATCCATATCTGGTAATATAAAAAATGACTTCTTCCGGCATAGGTTCTTATTAAATATTTTTTTAACTGAAGTTTTATAATCTTTTTTTATCTGGAATCACACTACTTCGTATTATTGATATGCAATTAACAAAACTAAGAGGTTATTTGTGCGGACTTCCCTCATGAAGGTGGCTATTTAATATTTATTTAATGGCTATGCATCAATATTTTAACAATAAATTAACCTGTAAATATTTTTCTGTTTTCCCATTAGTTTTTAATATATCAACCCTCTCTAAACATTTTCTGATCTCCATCGCTGGTAATATTTTATTAACAACTTTTTAACAAGTTATTAAGAATGAATGTCTGAATTATCATGAATTTTGCATTTTATTAATAGAGTTATTTTCAAATCAATTTATATAGAATGAAAGACTGGTACAGAAAACTAAATATTCACAAGCTGAGTCAGGCAAATATAAGGTGGTCGACAGGGAGTTTATTTGTAATGGCATTTATAGATGCTTCCTTACTTCCACTGCCGATTTCCACAACATTCCTGCTGTTAATACTAATCGATTCCACCCACTCAGCGAAATATATATTATTTACCACTCTTGGTACTCTGGCCGGCGCAATGGCTGGATATTTTATTGGTTACTGTGCGTTATTGAATGCCCTTGGAGAGTCAAATAGTTTCTTACAATTTCTTTTCAGCCATGTTCCTGGGTTTTCTCAAAATGCATACGATAAGCTTCATTTTCTTTATACAAAATGGGGATTCTGGATCTTGTTCTCTGCATCGTTCACACCAATTCCATATGGTTTATTCTCATTATCAGCGGGTGCTTTCGAAATCAACTTTATTATTTTTTCGCTTGCCACAATAATCAGTCAGGCTCTAAAATTCTTTATTCTGGCTTACGCTGCAATTAAAATCGGACCTGAAATAAAAATGATGTTCAGGTTCAATCTGCGACCAGTTTTAATTATTGCATCAATATGTATGGTTATAGCATTCCTGGTCACCCGGATTATCTGACAATCACTCTTTTAGTGGGTAATTCTTCTTCAGACTGGAAACATTTTTTTAATTTTTAAGTTGTAATCGTATT
>Ga0302271_10000724_pt1 | contig 32495 bp, 15 predicted proteins | sample III_Bog_N1_1_FD_198767 | JGI IMG/M metagenome (GOLD analysis project Ga0302271, IMG submission 198767) | Peat permafrost microbial communities from Stordalen Mire near Abisko, Sweden - III_Bog_N1_1 | ecosystem: Environmental > Terrestrial > Soil > Wetlands > Peat | place: Sweden: Abisko... | reverse complement strand
AATATCTTTTGGGGTTAATCTTTTGTTTTAGAGGTGGCAGGACTGCTGAAACTCAAGGATTAAGTTGATAAACTCACAACTGCTCATCAAGAAACTGCGAATTTAGTAAAAAATATTTTTGTTCTTTGATTTTCTCAAAAACGATTCAAAAATAATATCATTCTTTTCTGATGCATTTCTCAAAAAGGCATTGGCAAATGAAAAATCAATTAAAGAATTAAGAAGGCCAGTAAGTAGTCAAAAATGGTAGCTGAAGAAGTATTACCCAATTTAAGAATACGCCAGAGATGGTGTATCTGGGGAATACTTAGAAAAACGAAAAAATCATCTCAGTGATGAACTCCTTAAGGCTCATCCAAGCACTTAGAAGCAACCTCAGTGATAAAGCTTTCCTGCAAGGTCTAAAAATCGGAAACCCTTATTCTCCACAAAGTCGATGAGCACAATGAGGCAATCATTGGTAAATGTCAGCAGATAAAAAAGACAATAAAAAATGCTTCGATTTATTTGAAGAAAAAAGGTTCTCTAAAAAAAGAAATTAGTTCCAGGTTTTGCTTGAAAGGGAATAACAACTTCCTCAGGTACAAAACAAGCAATTCTGATAATATGAAACAAATACAAGTTCTTCTCACACAAACGTAACAACATACAACTTTTGTTAATTTATTCTTATTGTTTTCATTACAATTACAATCCTTCTTTGCTTAACCTTCAATATTGTTTTCTTTTTTTCTGAGTTGCATCCTCGATGTAGTATGCATCTGATCCTCCTATGATTCCAGTATTTTATTATTATTTTAACTCCTCCTTCTACCCTGAAGGCAGTAAATCAAAGAAAGGTAAATTCTATCCAGGATTTAGAGGCACATTCTGAAACATATGTTCATGCAGTCTAGTTTATTATTGAACCTAAAATTAATGCTACAAAGGATTCTCCGCAGATTGCATCTAAGGCATTGACAACGAATGCTATGGTTAACTCGGAATATGACCTGATATTGAATTTCCTGTTTATCCAAGTTATGTCATTTCTACATTCGAAGCTTGATTTCCAAAATACGGAGGTTAGTGTAACTAGAAGACTTATGGGTACATGCGGTAGTTTTAGAATTAAAGTTAAGTATAGAAATTTTAAGCTTAATCTTCCGAACCAATGTTTGTCACTGAGTTAGGCCCTCCAAGATTGTTATTATCTTAGCTAAAATCAAGAGGAGCGTTCTGAAATGATCCTGGTGGTTTGATATTTTAGAGATTATTCTACTAAACTGCATTACTATGATATGCGAAATTATTCCCAAGAGCGCTGCTAGCTTGAAGGATCTAAGAAGGTGTCATGAGAGGTTATGCCAAAGAAGACGAGTAATTATTGTTATTCATCATAAATGGGTGATTGGAAGTTGCGTTAAGTAGATTATTTGGGATTGAAATATTGACTCCTTGATTGTACTTTTTCTTCATTGTGCTTAACTCAGGCTATTGACGTTTCTGGGAAAAATACAATCAAAAACAATGTAAACTATTTGGTTGTCTTTCTAACTAATTTTAGTATGTTCTAAAGCATCTTCATAACCAATTTCCCTCCTTTCTTAAATCAAATATACCTAATCGATATTGTCAATCAATTTGCCGACTTAAGTAGCTGTCAAAAGCGGAGATATTTTATCAACAAGATTCTCAACGGATGCTGCTTTTTCCTTCCACTCTTTCTGAAGGTTCTTCATTTCCAGGAAGGTTCTAAGCAAAGTTATGGCAAGTTTGGTGATAAAAAGTACATTTTTAATTCAGTTTACTTTTTGAACGATTTCCTATGATCTAAGAATTTCTTGAGGATAGGAAGTGCACTGTAGATTTAATTGTCATTCTCAGGCAATCCTACTGCGTCTTTGAATATCTCTACACATCGATTGAATTCGTCATCTTCTATTAGACAATAATTAAATTTCTTTGAAGTTAAGTAAAGTTAATTTTTACCATAATCTTAATTTGAATCGTATCCATAAAGAAAGTACAAGTAATTGTTCTCAAAAAAAGCCTTGTAAAGATGCTTGAAGAACAAACCAATTGTATGTTGTCTTATCTTTCCCGTAGCTCCTAATCTTAGCTTAACATCAAATAAACACAAATTCATTAGCATTTCTAAACAAATTAAAAGTGTTTTTATATGTTTTGTTCTTTCTACCCTAAATGAATCGCATATGAGATTGAGATCATCTTCGTTAGGTTTAGGTTCTTGTAGACACTTTTAGATTTTCTCAATGAAACTTTGTCTATCCTTAACTAATCCATGTGTCTTCATGAACAACAAAATAATCATAATTATTCTTAAAATGAAATTCAATTATGTCTTACGAATGGATTATGTTCTAGAATTTCAGATATTCCCTGTTGGCTCTTTTCTATGTACACACAGACTTCTTCGATATTTGCATTCATTTCACTGACCTAATTTCATACAAAATATCTTAAAAATATACAATCTTTCTTTATTTTTATCTATAGAACCATATTCCTATTGAACGTATTATTATTATTATTTTAATACTATTTACCTTTTTTTCAAGCAAATCAATGTAGATTTTTTTACGCTAACGAGAATTTCTAGCTGATTCCCTATTCTTCTTGAGCCTCTTGTGATCATTAGGATCATCTCCTGGTTTATTTTCTAAAGATTTCGAAGAATCATCTAGATCGTCATCACTCTCTCTCATTTCTTCTTTAACGTTTCCACTTTTAAAATCAAAAAAGTTGTTATTTTTTTCACAGTTTTTCCAAATAAATCACAAACCCTCAAACTCTAATAAATCTCCCTTATTTCTAAGACAGATACATATTCTCAAATATCTGTTTACCTTTTCTCTCCTCCTTCATTTCTTAGATCTTCCTTCGAATGATGTACGCTCATAAGTGAAGATATCTTCTTGATATAAGTGTTCTTCACATTCCCTTTAATGCTGGAAATCGGCAAATTCGTGCCACTTCCTTGAGTTTGTTGCTTAGATAGACTATTTCCAGATTCGTTTTTTGGAATTTGTCTTGTGCTGTTGCTTGCTAACTATGTCTGCTATCTAAAGTACAAAATTCAAAAGATCTCAAGTCATTGAATGCAATCTTCCAAAGTTATTAGATTATTTTTAAATAAGAAGAGCAAGTGATACTGCTAGAATCCTGCTGGGTTTGTGGACATATCATTCATTGACTTTGATTGTTTAATCTAACCAGCTGGTCAAACAAACAAACAAAAAATAAGCCATTTTTAACTTTTTTCTATATTCATTTTTTGACAATACCTCTGTCATTTTTCAGCTCTGCACCTGCTTAATTTATCTTCTATCTGTTGAGTTTTGTTAAGAAAATCAATATTCTACCTTATTAGTTCAACCTCCTTCAGAAATATTATTCACTTACCCATAATTTACACCAGGAGATACTTGAAATCCTTGAGAAGATAATCCCTTTGCAAATCCTTATTGGAACTATTATTGCTGTTGCTGAATAGCTTATGGATAGAATTAGCTATTAGCGTAACTACTCACATCCTTATCAGCACCCATATTAACCATTTCCAATAAATCTGCTTGATTATCGATGTTTATATTGTTGGTAATTGGAAAAACTACATCCTGCATGCCTTAGTAGAAATCATTTTGACTTCTAAAATACAACGAATAATAAAAGGGAATGCTTTAAGGATATGTTGGATTCTTACAGTTGCTACTGTTGCGGAAGAGACCTGCGTTCTTGTGAAGCAACTTCAGTTCCCTCGAAGATTAGCAGCTTTGGCTCGAAGCTGACTTTCTTATTCTACGTGTTCATCGTTAATTATTCTGTGTTAATAAAAATAAATAATTTTAAACTTTCTCTTCACATTCACAGAGATTCTTCTTCTCGATCAGCTACAACGAATTGTAGTTATATTTTTGGTCATTTTGTTACATTTTTAGTCGTTGCTTCAGAAAGCCTTTCTTTATTATTTTTCTTTGATTTACTAATTTCTTTATATTCCTCTAATATTCCAATTCACACAATACTCCCGCTCACATAAGAGGTTTCTAAAAATATAATCCTTTTTGGGTTTTACTGTGTTTTGCTTTTTTTTCCTTAAAAAAAGATTGTGGATGATATTCGATTTTTTCTTTTTGTTTAGCAGTTCGAGCTTTTTAATGATATTACAATCAAAATATGGTAATTTGCATTGTGTATTTAAAAGAAAGAATAATGAAATCCTTATGAGACAAACAAATGTGGGTAATAAGTTAAGCATATTATTTGGAATTTTTTGTTGGAGATAATTGGAAGATTTCAAATACTCTATCAAATAATAATCTATTCTACTACGTTCAAACCATTGATTATCTTATATTGTCTTGAGCATTAGCCATTCATTTCATATTAATGCTTGAATTATTAATTAATTTCAACAGCATTTGTGATCAATTTTAAAAAACTTTGTCTATTGGTAAAGAAATCAATTTTCGTGAGAAAATAAGTGATTGATGATAATCAAGGATAACCACTTGGATTAGTGTTCAATAATTGCGGATTGAAGGAAACTGCTAGTTTAAATTAAGAGATTGTAGAGGATCATCATGATGAGAGGCTAAGCAGAGTAAACAAAAAAGAAAGATATGAGCACTAAAATCAACGAGATTGTGTAGTAGAAAGCACGTGAAAGTGCAGGGACTTTAAAAAGAAGAAACCCTCTGTCTCCATCTTTGTAGATCATTGACAGGGGTTTCGCGTTTCGTGGCTCAGATGAAGCCAAACGCAATGTAAATATAATTATCAGAAAATTACTTTTTTCGAATGGCAAATCACATTTCAAGCAAAAAGTAGTAGTTATTGGTTTTTTATTGTATTCAAACAGATAATGTGGGTGAATACCACTTACTAAAACTAGAATTATTTCAATGACTCAGGTTCATCTGTTCAAAATAAAGCAAAGAATCTCAGTAGAATCAAGGCTGCCTAGGCGAGATTAGTCTAGAATTCAGCTTAAAACGGATACAGTTCGAAATAAGACCTTAGTAGCAATAATCTTAAAGGTAAATGGATAACATTTAAAAATAATTCTAAATGTTTACTATATTTTTGTCCTAAAGATTAAGATACCTGGAGCTTTTTTCGAAGTCAAAGCAGAAATTCTTCCTAAAACAGGTTGGAACATCGATGCTAGCCAGGATAATTGTGTTAGCCTCAAAAAACAAGCAAACCACATTAAATACATTCAGCCATGAAACTTGGAGAAGGATAATACAATAAAATGAACGGATATGGGAATTATGATAATCACTCGAATGGAAGGAACTCCAGAAGAAATAACGATAATGAAACATCCTGGGATGAGTCAAATGAAGAAAGCAGACAAACCTAGCTTCGAGAGCAAGTACTGATTTAAGAAGGTCGAATATTGCAGCTTGAGGAACTGTTAAAGCGAGAGACTTTGAATTCTGAAGAGTAGCGATCCTAGGTGAGATATTTAAAAACTGAATTGCTCAAAAGTGTGAGCGCTAGTGGATTAGCTGAACTTTTCGAAGAAGCATACATTAGTTCATTGGATAAGTAAGTGGATATTATTGTATAGTTAAAAGCGATTCAACAGAAAATCGAAGAAGACTTTTAAGATAGTTAATCGGTTATGCATAGCTAAGATGAGAACGTACAATAGCTAATGGAACAAAATGAAATCATGTAAATGCAAGCAAATCAATATTTTCAACTCCACGAGGAAGTTAGTACTTAATTCTAGATTGTTGTGGAAGAGAAACGAGTTATCGAAGAAGAGAAATATTAGCTTGAAGAAGCGAATTTAAAGTTGATCGAGGAGATTGAGAATGCGGTGTAGAAAAATTAGAGATTAGCTGAAGAGAATTAACGATTCGCGATAGAAAATGAGAGGATAAATAGAGAAAATATTATGAAAAATAGATTTTTAGAGGAAAGAGAGAAGAGCATTTAAGAATTAGAACTATTATTGAAAGACACAAATGAAGAGAAAATAGAGTAAGAGAGAGTTATTGAAGATAATTAATCAACAATAATTAGGTTAGAAGAGTAGTACGAATTGGTGATTAAGGAGTGTGAAATATAAATTATTAGTAAGAATCAAGAAATAGCAGATTTAAATGAGAAAATTTCAAATCAAAAAGAAGAAATATTGACTTTGAATAAAGAAATTACAAAACAAACAGAACAAAATAACTTACATAAAGGATAGGTTGAGGGTTTACGAAATGAACTTGAAAAATAAACTATTCAAATAGAGAATTAACAATAACGAATTCAGTAATTAGAAAAAGAAAATACAGGATTTAAAGCATAAGAAAAAATAAAAGAAAAGTCTCAAGAAAAGGAAAAAAGTGTTGCAACTCAAGGGTTTAGGGAAGAAGATTAAGTGTCGAAGAGTGAATTTGAGAGCATTTAGAGTAGATTGAATGAAGAAATCAAGAAGTATGAAGAAGCATCAAAATAAAATAAGAATATTGAAGAAGAAATGAAAGTTTACACAAAAGAAATAAATAAGCTAAAAGATTAAAATAAACATTACTTGGACACAAACACTTAGCTCCAGCAGTTAGTTGAATAGAACTAATTACTTCTTAGCTAGGCTAATTAAGAATTGATTTAGAAAGAGAAAGTAGAAGGTTCAAATCGTGTAATTTAACAAAATCATGAGCTAAAAGCGTAAATTAACAATCTAAGATAAGTAAATACTTTAGGATAATATTGTGAAAATTAAAATATTTTTGAAAATCTAACGAATTTTAAAGTGTTTGTATGTAATTTTCAGCAAGACACAGCTACTATTAATGAGTTAAAGCATCGGATAGAGTTTATGTAATAGAAATCACATTTCTTTTCTAATTAAGTTATTGACATGGCAAAGAAACTCAGCATTCTTGATAACTAAGATGATGCTGTAAGCTAAGAAGAGTATGAGTCTTTAGTTCTCGAAATAAGTTCCAAAATAGATTCTCTTATTGAAGAGAAACAATCCGAAAATGAAAATATCAATTAGGAATAAATCGAAGAGGAGTTAGTGACTTTGCAGCTTCGTTTAGCTGAAATGGTTTAGGAAAAGTATATTCTCGAAACAGAAGTGGAACAGCTGAGAGGATTTATTTAAAATAATTAAGTGTTTGAAGTTCTAGATAAATATAGCGAATGTCTGTGTCAACTTTTTGATAATGAATCATGTAAGTAAAAGGAGATAATTGTGTTATTAGATGATAAATTCAAGGAATTATATGATAATTAATAAATATTTTTAATTTTTTGTTGTTGGGATTATTGTCAACAAAATAGAATAAAAGCAGGTGAATGATGCATTAGTAGAATGCAGTGAAATGAATGAAGAGCATGAGCAGCAAGCAGAACAAGAAAAATATATTGAAAGACTTAAATAAGAAAGAGCTGAGAGTTTTTAATAGCATGAAAGACTCATAGCACAGCGAGATTATTATCATTCTCAAATCGAGAAACTTCAAGAAGAAGAAATGGAGAAATATAAAATGAATGAATATGATGAAGATATTCACTAAGCGAGCATATCAAATCATTCTCAATAAGGAGAGTAAGATAAACATTTAACATAAAAAAAGGGAAATGATTAGATTTTGAAAAATTTACAGGTAAAATGATGAAATAAATTAGAAGTTTGATGCTTTGAATGGGAAGTATGCGATACATGAAGATATCTATGGAAACAGTCATGATACCGAAGGAGAACAGGAAGGATAAGAAGATGGGAGTAATGCAGATGAATTTGAATTTCATTAAGAAGTAGATTTTGAAGATTAAGATGAATAGAATTAATATGATTAAAGTAAATACAGTCAAGAAAGGGGTGTAATAGAGAAGAAGAATAAGGATAGATGATTGTTTTTTTTAATTTAACGAAAGTTTTTCCTTTTTTTAAGTATTCATTTTTGTCTTGAAGAAGATAAATGAAGGTATTACTCTTTAAAATAAGAGAATCTCAAAGAAAAAAAGTTAACTATTGTGAGATAACTATTTTTGAATAAAAAAAACGTGGTTAAGACAATTAAGAGGCAAAGAGATAACCAATCGATTAATACGATTTACTAATTATTTGATAATAATATAAAGATAGTTAATCTTGTTGTGCCTGTGTGTATTATTTACTAGTAATTTTTGATTTTGAAGAAGAGTTAATTTGAAAGATAAAATCAAGAGGATTTTGAACAAAACAAACTACGACTGTGGTGACGGTCCTTGAATTAAAAGAAATGAAATCGACATCAAGCATAAGCACTACAGGTTCAATTTTAGGGGATAAGCAGGAGCAGACAAGAAGATAGGATAGTGTATTAAACTAATTTGACTTGAAACCTATCAAGGATATTGATCCGATTCTTGGTAAGAAATGATGAGTTAGTTGAAGGGGGGAGATATTATTGAGTTTAGAATCTTAAAATGTGATTGCTCTGATGGATTTTGTGTAATAGTGTCTGGATACAAAGAAGCATATAGTATACGCATTCCATTTCTTCTGAAGTTCCTTAACAGATAAGATGAAGGCTAGTAAAACAATGCAACAATTGAATACTTTGGAATACGCTTGCTCACAAAAGTAAGTATTATTCGATTGACAATAAATGATTTGTTAATTTAGCTGAATTTATGTTTGGTTTTCAAAGTTGAAAGGTGGATAAGGAAGTTCTTAAAAGGTTGAGAAATTCACCATTGAAGTCACCTCAGAAAATGATCTGTTTTTTTACTATTTTCACACGTAAACATACATTTGTTTTGGTGATAAATTAGTTTTATTTAAATGAGAATTTATCTTTCAAAGGTTAGATCAAGAAGGCTATGAATTCCTCAAATAAAACTAAGCTTTAGATGGTACTTTCCAGTAATATTTGAGTTCTACTCAATCTTATCTTGAGAAATGTGATTCTGAACCTTAACGGTAATAACAACTAAGCATAATTTACTGTGTCTTATTTGTTTATTTTTCTGTCTTGATGCATCCAGCTATGCGTGCATAATGAGCATCAAACCTGATTAGACAGCATATCTTTAGATAATATAGACTCTAAATTTCAAAGACGTTGAAGTTTTAAGATTTGATATGATTGCAGGAGATGAAGATATCATTAGGTAGCATGTTTCTTATAAATACGGAGCAAAGCGCTCTTGCTAGAATCTCGTTGATGGACGAATCAAAGATGTCACAGAATTGGTTAAATTAAAAAATCCATAACTTCTCTTGCATATTTAAAAAATCTTAGAAACAAGCTCTGCAGCATAATAATAAGCAAATATGGCTGTTAGCTAAGCGATAAATAAACAGTATGTCTCGTAAATCATGGCTTCATAGACATTTGAAACTGGATAAAAAAGACTCTGAAAAAATATACAAAAATATATCAAAGCGATTATGCAATGAATAATCACGTGATTCTGCTTTTCATTTATCATGAACTTGTTAATAAAATAAATTGATACCCTTCTCAAAATAATGAATTTTGAATTAAACTCTTCTAATTCTATGTGGTGATTTTTTCTGTTTTTTAATCTTTTTTTTTATAAAAATGAGATTTCCTTATCAGTTCAAAAATAATTGGAATAGCTTTTTTCATTGAATTCGTTATGCAAGAACTAACTCAAAATTTTATTCTGTTTTTCATGAGAGATATAAATCCCATATCGTGTATGCATAGTTATAATGGAGATGCTTCGAAATATAGTTCCCAAATGATATTATCTGCATGGTTGCTACTGTAGCAGCTGCTATTGGTGTTGTTAGCTGTTTAAAGTTCTCTTTCCAATCTTTGTTTCTGACTTCGAGCGCAATGAGCTGCTAGCACATCTCAATTTTAACCTTAGCGAGCTCAAACAACCCTAATGCAATTTATCTATCACTCTACTCAAAATCCTCAAACAAAAGTAATTCTATCGATCTTATTTTCGAGCTCTTTCTGATTGCTTTCGCTATGCGTTAAACTGTGTTTGCACTGTTAATCTCATTTTATCTTATATCTACAGTGATCTTCAATAGTTCATTCGAATCGAATATCTTCTCGAAAAGATGGCTTGCACCTTCATTTCCGATTCTGTTTTGCTAAAGACAGATTGTCAGTCGCTTAACTTTCTTACAGTGTTCTTTGAAGGTGTCTCCGAGGGCAACAGCAGTGTTGGAATCACATAGATTTTCATCAAAATAAATGTGTAGATATTTCAGAGAAGGCTTGTTTCTTAGACAATGTGGTAGATGCGCTGATGTTACGATGTCCAGCAGACAGTGATTGAACAACAAAAGAAGATGAGTTAGCTTTGATAAGTCGCCGATTCCGATCATAAGTTCTCTGAATCCTTCTTCGGAGAGAGTTGTGTTGTTACGTAAGCTGAGTTCAAGCTGCAGGATGCTTTAGGCTCCTGTGTTTCTGAAAAAACTAGCTAGTTAAAGAAGTGCTTCATGCTAAATATCGGTGTTTTCGAGATTAAGATCAAGAAGTGTGAGTTGTTTGAGATGATTTAACCCAAGAGCAAGTTATTGAATACCTTCATCGCCAACAGAAGTATCCTGCAGGTTTAGTTTAAGATCGATTAGATTATCAAGCACATGGAAACTGTACGTAAGCGAGGTTAACGTGAAAGGACTAATGGAATTCTCCCCGAGATATAAGTGCAGTTTCTTTAATTGTTTTAGCTAGCCTATACCTAAGCAGAAGTTCTCCGATGTACAAGGTAATATTTCACAGCGCATCAAGCTAAAATCTAATTTCTCTAAGCTCATCAGTGACGTTAAGGCTTTCGCAAAGAACACTCCACTTTTATCGGCTATTTCGTTTTTGAAAAGTTCAACTTGTAGTTCTTTCAAATATCTTTTGTTACACAGGCTCAAAGCTAGATCTTTAACTTCAGTACTCCGGATATTTGAATTAGGAAGATGGATATTTAGAAATTTTAATTTCCACATTGATTGGAGTCCTGCTGTGAATGGAGCAATCTGCATCTACGAGTGATCTAAATTCTGTTTTCCAAATGAGATTAAGAAATGAGTGGTTTTAATCAAAAACTGTTTAAAATTTCATCAATTTACATGCAGATGGAAGGTTAGTTTTTCTAGATTCTTGAGACTTGCTAGTCCGGCATAGAATTATAACAGAAACTTTGGCAGAGTGATTTGAGACTGTTCAAAGTAGAAAGTAAACGTTTGTAAGTCTAAGTTAGTCAATGCATCTCCAAGATGACCGAAAAACTCAACTGGTTCTTCTATATTCTTCATTTAGATTCCTAATTATTTAAGTTAGCGATTTTTCCTGAGGAACTACGAAAGCACTTTCATGTTGATGGATGTGTTATCACAAAGACTTAAATCAAAATTCTGAAGATGCGTGAGGGGCGCACTGAAAAGGATCCCAGTTTTCGTTTCATCTAGCCCACAAGCATCAAGGGTTAGAGTCAAATCAGCGAGATTTTTAGTTTATTTGAGGATGGTTACAAAATCTCGCAGATGCTGTTCACTGATTTTTTGATTACTCACATAAATATTAAGACTCGTGAAATTTGGGAGAGGCCCATTTATACCGTTTTACTCGGATATTTTGGAGATTAACAGCATAATCAACGCGAAAGACCAATTGCAACTGAGGAGATTCACATTTAATTATTTAAGAACTGGCATCGAGATTTGCTCCTCTAAAGCAGTACTTTAAGATGCGGATATGAAATTTTCTATCTAAGGTTGTTCGCTTTCTTGAATGTCCAATGAAAGATCTTCCATTTTTTTCTTATTGACTAAACTAAGTAACTATTATAGAAAATTCGTTTCAAATTAATGTGAATTATTATCAAAAAAAACAAATCGAAAAATAAAGTAATTTAAAAAAAACAAATTAATAATGTTACAATGAGTTTTAGTCTGGGCATCGTGAGTGGGCAAGTGTTCAACACAAGAGAATAAGACGTTAGGTCAGCCATTTAATTCAAGGATTCGCAGAGATAAAAGAAGAAATCATCATATAAATGACATCCAGAAAAATCAAGTTCAAGTTAAGTCAAATGAGAAAACCGTTTTAGAGAAAGTGCTAGATTCCCTTATTCTTCATCAGTGAGTCCCATAACATTATGAGGAACGTACAGCCTTATATGCGTGAGAAGATGAGGATGGTTAAGTTCTTAGAATAATCTCGTAAGTGCTTTAAAACCAACACTATTGAGACTGCATTTTTCGAGGTTAAGATGAATCACTTCAAGAGGGAGATCACGATGAAGAGCATCAAATATCAATGCTATTTGATCTCCTTTTTATTTTGAATTATCAACACAAAGTTCAAATGTTGTCAATTTCTTTTGTTTACTAAGAAATTTTGACAAACTCCCCATAGGATCACCTTCGATAAGCCTGTTTTATGAAAACCCAAGATCGAGAACTTAAAGCCTATGAGAACAGCCTGAAAGAGCTTATATAAATGAGTCTACTCCTTATCCTTTTAAAATATTTTTCCCTAAAAAAAAATGCAATTCAGAGAGATCATACATTTCCCCTAGAGAAATTGAAAATTGCATGAGATGGTCATCTTCAAGGCGAGAATCTTAGTGACTTAGTCCTACATATTTCAGTAATTTTTAGCATTTAAAACCTTTTCCAAGATCGATCAAAGCATGACTTAGTCTATCATCATCTAAACCAATCTCAAAGCACTATAAAAAAGGTAATTTACTGAGAAGATTCCCTATTATTTTCCCAATACCATTACTAATACCACACTCTAGCAAACCGATTATCAAGGAATTCAATCTAGTGAATTACAGTAGTATGTTAGCTAATTCTTCGACTTGACTGTCACATATATAAGAATTTCGCCAAAGTGTTAAATCGATTCTTTATAATTTATCCTTAAACTTTAGAAGATGCTGACAGATAGAACTGAATTATTTTTACGATAGCATACTATCTGACCAGCATATCTCTAGTGTTTGTAATCTTGGAAATGCTAAATTAACAAATCCCATTGTAATGTCAATATCTTCTTAAAAAGCAACATTTTTCTCTAGATTTAACTCAAGTATTTCAAGTTATTTATTTCCTCCAATTTAAACTAACTCATCGATCGCTGAGCCAATTTCTTTATTCTTCAGAATCCTTGCCTCTTCATTGATCTTTTTTAATGTGTCTACCGTCTCAGAACCATTAACTTTTCCTTCCCAGAAAATCGGTTTATGCTCAAAACACTTGCTCACAGATATTCTCATTTCCCTTAAACATTCTAATGCAAAGAGTGGGATGAAATTTTTCTTAATTGGTGGCAGAGATAGTCCTGCGAATTGCAGATTCAAACTAACTATCCTATTCGAATATCCCAGCAACGTTTAGCAAAGCAACGGTATTTCTTTTTCCTCTGCATAATTGCTAAAAGCAAATTTAATAGGTTCAAAAACGCTTTCAGATACATCCGCGAATTCATCTAAAAGTTATTTAAGTTTCTTAACTCTCCTCTCTTAATTCAAATTGATTTCCTCTTTGACTCGTTTGATTTAATTGATTTTAGAATATTTTTGAATTATCTCAATCATTTCGTTTGTACCTTCCTCTGCTGTGACAATCTCCGTAGCTAAATCAAAGAACTATTTGTTTGGGCTAATAAACTTCTCTCGAATTTCTTGCTCGAATTGCTTCTCATTTTTATTCCATTTGTCTGAATATTTTTTATCATTTTTGCTTTTTGCAGTTTTTCCTTTTTTTAATTAATTTTCAGATAATTTTAATAATGCAATTCTCACAATTTCATTCTCTTCTTCTTTTAATGCTTAATCTATCGTCTCCAAGATCATTCTTTCGAATACTCGCTTTCTTCCTCTCTCACAAAGGATATCCTTACCAATTAAATTAGTCAAACATGCAGCTACGCCTTTGGTAATAACTTCTTCTTCAGATAATTATTCAGAATCACCGCAATTCGCTAAGAACAACGCAGGGTTTAATTTAGCCACCCCAAAACTACTTGCTTTCAAAGGTAATGTATCTCTGCTGCTTTTCTACCAATCAATTCCTCTTGTTTTTAGTTCCTTCAAATCTTCTGATAATCCTAAAAGCCACTGTACAAGCTTAGATGATTAGAATCGTAAATTTGTGTCAAAAGAGCTGGATAGCGGTTCCATTAAAATAAGTATGTCGCCATTTGTCTCACGAATATCAAAGATTATTGGTATGCAATTGTATTCTCCATAGTCTTTCTGAAGACTCACAAAATGCTACTTGATTCGTAGTTTGTATCTTTCCCATTCAGAACAACTTTCTCCTTTTATCTTTTTCACACGAAGTACTGTTAAACTCTTTTGATCTTCTTCTCTGACTAACGCTTTTTCGAACCTATATCTTCCTTAGTCTTGAATGACTTCCAACTTATCCCATTCTACATACGATGACAATTTGTTTAAGCTTCTATTAGAACCTATTTAGTCTTCTTTATCTGCTTCGGAGCTCAATAAAACCTATTGTTTTTCTTCTTCCATCATTCTTAATAAATTTCGATTTTTCAGCAAAAAACAATTAATTCCTTATTTATTGAAAGCAGCCAAAGTTTCCCGATTAGAAAGTCAACATTAATTGTTTGCTTAAGAAATCTTATTAATATGCAAAAGTAGTCCTTGTTTTCTTTTTATCATTAATGACAAAGAAAGAATATTACACTGTAATAAAATTGTTCTTTTAATAGCTTCACCTCCTTATTTGTTAGTGAATCTGCGTACTGCATATTCAAGCTAAAATAATTCGTTGCTTAGTTTGTTTCTTTAAAACCTCTATTCATATTAAAACTAAGAAACAGTCATCAAAATATAATAATTTCTATTTATTTTCAAAATTATGCTTCTTTGGCACCTCGATCTTAAATAAATAAAAAAACAAGAACGAATCTAGTTGTTAGTAAGTAGGTGTTTATTGTGAAAATGCAAAATTTTAATAAAAAAACAATTTAGCTAATAATAATTTTCATTTATTATGTGAAACATGCATATTTCACGGAGAAGTTATAATATTCAGGCAAATATTGAAGAAAAAGGGAAGAACAAAACAAAAATAAGGAGAATGATAAAACATTAAACATAACCTTCGTTAGTTCCTTCCAAAAAATAACTTGATGCTCTTTCTATGAGCAAAACTAAGCAAGCATGGAAGCCAACTTTACCTTAAATCAGTGAAACATCCAAATAACCAAGCGAGCACATTTAAAAAAGAAAAAACAGTGAGCATGATCAGCATCGCGGATAAAATCAATCATCTTCTCATTATTTTTATGGAAACAAACAATTCAATTCAAGCTAATCTCCTAAACACAACTCTTCGAACCATGAAGAAACAATAGACCTCAAAGACAAAGTTATATCGCCTCATCTTAAAGAAAATTAAGAGCCTAGTGCATCTACTGACTAAAAACCAAATAAATTTCGATAGAGTTTTTTAAATAAGAGCTCAACATAAGCCCATCGTTATTCGATCGAACAGAGAAGCTAAATAACTAACTTTCGTAACAAAAGAGATATTTGGATCAGAGATTTACAAGATGTTTTCAATAAGATCTATGATAACTTCGTGCTAACACTGGATACTATTAAAGAAGATGGAGGTAGAAAAAAATCAAAAGCAGAAAAAATAGCTTTTTGTAAGAGATTACGAGCATAAATGCGAGAAATCCAAAAGATTTCGAATAGTTTAAGTGACAGAAACGACGAGTTTATTCATCTTTAAGATAATATGCCTATAACACACTATTACAAGAGTAACATCATGGAGATGCATAGGTTGTTGCAGATTCTTTTGAAACTTTAACTGGATACTCGACATTTAGATAAAATTCAAACAAAGAAAAAATATGATAATCAATGTGCATAACCACTATCAGATGAGATCAAAAGAAGCTACAGGCGAGTGTAAAGACTTAAAGCTGGAAATAAATTAGGAAAAGTTATTTAGGACTAAGTAGAAATATCAGAAGTACCTGAGAAGATTGAATAACAACAGTAATCATAATAGATTGAATTAGTGAGTAGTTTACTACCTAATGAAATGTAGAAAAACCAACAAAGATTTGAAGCAGGGTTATCGCCAAGTAAAGTGATTGAGAAATATAATAATAATAACGACAAGAATATTACTCTAGGAACAGTGAATAATAATGATTTCTCGAATTTAGAAGATTATTTGTCTTAGAATCCAATGGAGGAGCAAAGAAGAAAGAATGATAGAAGTACCTTCAATGAACATTTTGATACGTAGAATGCACTCGAAAATTTTAAACAGAAGAAAGGTGATTTAGAGGTATTAATCCAAAGCTTTGTAGACAGCTTCAATAAGCAAGACTTTAATTTCAATGAAAAATATAAACATTTCAAAGAATATTTCTCAAGTAAGAATTATTAACTTCTTATTACTATTAATGATTATTAGGGGAATTACTCAATTTTGAATTTGCATATCTTCTCCTTGTAATTTTGTAATGCTTGTTTGGTTCAATAGAGAGGTATGAACTCATGGGAATATACTTTGGTGAGAGCAAGTTAAACAATTTCTTATCTGAGAATGAACGCAAAGTGAGTCCACAAAGGAAGACAAGTTCAAGAGAATAAGAGAAAATATATTTTGAGAATAACTACAAAGATCTCGATCCTGCGAATTTCTCAGTTGATGATAAAAACATCGAGGCATTACAGAGGATTATCAAAATAAATGAAGAAATTCGTAGAAATCTCATAGAAGAAGAGCATGCCTAGAAAATGAAGGCATTAGATAAGATGAATGTCGAACAAAATCAACAGTTCTGGGCAGCTGCTTTTGAAAAGAAAGAATAAGCTGGTAACTGATGTTTATAAAATTCATGAAAAATTAAGATTTATTGCATGATTATTTTGAATTAAAAACTTTATTTTTAGGCTAATAAACACCAGCTTCAAATGTTATCCCGAGATAAGCCTAAGGAGGTAAGGAAATTAGCAGAACTGCATTAGCTTCTGCTGGAGATGGCAAATAGCATCATTAAATCAAAAAGGGCAGGAGTTCAGGAGGGGTGAGAGAAACTTTTTAAGTTTTTTAGATAGAAGCCTAAAAAGATAAACCAGAAGCATTTAACGAAGAGCAATAAATCAGACGATATCATGACTATCTACATCGTAATGTTAATTATGATTCCCACATATCAAACCCACATTTAAAGCCTGTTGTGGAATAAAAATCTTAACCTGAAAAAATCAAATTCGCTTCTGTATCTGATGGCAACGCAGTTCATATCGTTTCATCCATATCTTCACTGAGGTAAATAACAAAGAACGTTTTTTATTTTCTAATAAATCTGACTTTATTTGTGAATTTATTCAGAAAACAAACATAATTAAAGGAAAAATTATTTTAAGAGCGATCAATCAAAACTCACGAAGAACAAGAGGAATTCAGAAAAACATTTCTTTAAAATACTATGCTATCACATACTTCTAAAAGCAGCTACCAAAGCCCATAAGAACTTGTTATCAAATATCCGCAGATAAACAGGTTATCCTCATATGATTGTATTTTTCCTAAATAAAAGGAGAAACTTTCGTATGAAGAAGAAAAGCGATTAATAGACTCACAAACGAAGAGTGAAACACCTCTTTACCTGAATAAATTCAATTCTACTAACTACTTTTCAAGAGTATCAGCATCCAAAAATAAAGACAAAGAATCTTTTAATTAGGATAATTTTAATGACAACACTGCGACATCTACGATTTCAACGACAAATTAAAACAACAACAGTAGCGCAAACACTAAAACAATCTTGGCTTTAAGTGGACAGATACCTCAAGGCTTCGATATGCTTGCTGAAAAACAAAAGAGAGGAAAGAGCTAGCAATAGAATAATATTATTTCAATTCAAGAAAATGTTTAAAAGGGAGGTTATTTTGATTTTAATAATCCCAAAGATAACATAAATAACCAAAGTTCAGTGGGTTAATCATAACCTAATGAGTAAATAATTCCGAAAAGAAAGGACATTATGAAAGACGAGATCTCAACACTTTTTCGCATGTCATAGACAGATGTGCTATTTAGAATTAATGGACCTTCGTGGAAGAACAAATGAAGGGATTGTTAATAGTAGAATTGTATTTTTGTTGTTGTTTCTTGTGAGTTTTAACAGAACTTCTCTGAAAATATATTTCAAAACTGTTATTTATCGGATTTATTAACTTTTATTTTCTTCAGAGTACATTCTCTGAAGTTTATTTTTAAATGTTATGAAAATGAAAATACAAATCAACAAAATATAAGAGCTGCTGAATTAATCAAGCTTCAACTTAAGTGTCCTCTTCAATGGTCTCAGTTTTTACGACTCTCTCGTTTTCAATGAATTCATCATAAACAAGCTCGCTTTCGTCTTCTAAATCGTAACCTAATGGAAAAAATCATTCATAAAAAAAAAATATTATGTTTATGAAAATAACAGAACAAAAATAATTACCTAGAAGCTTAACTCTTTCCTCCTTTGTCTACTTCCAAACAGCTCTTTTGTCTGTGAGATACTCCAAGAACTAAAGAATTTTGAAAAGAAATAAATCATTATTAAGATGTTTATGTTCGACGAAGTAAAACTCGTTACTTCTTTCTTTTGTCGTTCTCTACGTTCTTTGCGTTCCCACTCTTTTCTGTTAGTGATCTTGAAATCTTCGTCCTCATAAATTTTTCTGTAATTCTTAAGATTGCTTTAGATTTCAGCTTCTTTCTTTTCGTCGAGAAGACCAGTTAATCTTGGACGCCACATAATGTCGCTAATACCAGCTGGATCATTCACTGTGTCCTTGAAGACTTAGTCACCAAATGCAGTCCAAAGCTAGTAAGATTTAGTTTTCTCAGAGCTTGTGAAAATGTATCTTCCAGATAAATCATATGAAGCTTGATTCATGTAAGAAAGATTGTTGTAAGTTCGAGTAATATCAGAGACAAGTTTGCCCTTGTCTTTACGAGTGTGACCAGTTTCCATAATACCGCAATGAGCTGAATTGATATCTTTGTTGATCAATACGAAGAATCCACTGGAGCTAGAGAATAGAATTTCATTGGAGTTTTTGCCATCAAATCTACCAGCTTCTTTGATGGTGAAACTCTTTAGTTCTTCTTCAACCTAGAAGATCTAAGAGTGGAACACCATTGTGCTTGATTCTCCTCCTATTAAATTAGCAATAATTGTTTTGAGAATAGTTAAAAAATTTATTTTTTTGTTTATCTTCTTACTTTGTTCTTCAGTCTTGTAGACAAATCCAATACGTCCTTGGAAGGGGTCCACTGTGTAGTTATGCACTTTTTCAGTGATTTCGATTTCAGAGATATCCATCTAACCTCTGTTGCGGATATTTGCAACCTAAACAGTGTGGGATGCAACTTTTTTACTCTTAATTTTCTTGATGATTGCAATCACAAACTATCCATTAGCACTAGGAATAATATCAATATCTGATGCTTCATTGCTGATTGTTCTCCATTTAATCTCTCTACGGCTGGGAATCTAGTTTTAAATAAGTTCAAATTGTTAAAGAATTTTTCAAAAAAAGAAAGGAAATTACCTCGAACATAGTGATTCTAGTGGAGACTTACTTGTCATGTTCATGGAGATTGCCAATGTAAGAGCAGCCAATAACAATATTTTGCTTTGTGCACCAGAAAAACTTCTGAATGTTTCGAACAGTTATGGAGTTGGGATTTCCTTGCTAATCTGAAATCATAACCATAGAAGGAAGCTCATAAACTGAGATTTTATGGTCATTAATTCTTCCAATAAATTTGCCATCAAAGTTCCACTTAAAACTTCCCCAAATATCCTACTGGAGTGCCTTAAAGATTCTCAATTTCTTGACTTCAGGCAAATGCCAGACGATGAAATTATCCTCATCCGGAGCATCAACAATTGTTCCATTGTAAGAGAGGATGTAGTTTTCGCAAGGAGAAAACTCAACTTCTTTAGCAGCCTTATGTGGGAAAAACGATAACTTCTTGAGTTCTTTGCCACCATATAATTAGAAGCCATCTTCCAGAATCTCAATCAAGAAGGTACCACTCTTGCTCCATTACAATTTACTCTTGGAACTTTAGAGAGCAGTGAAAAAGTTATCAGAGTTCTGCTCTTCGACACCTTCATATTAAAATCAAATAAATTAATTTCTCTTTTCTTCTTTAAGTTAGAAATTATCTTGGAAATACCTTCTTCGAGTTCCTTGACGAAGATGTTTTATGGCTCACTTTCCAAATGAGAAACCCAAAAGCTGTATGCTTTCTAACCGATATGTATGGTCAATTAGCTCTTTCTGGTTTCGTTGTTCCATTCAAGAAGTTCATTCTTAGGCAAATTAACAGGTGCAACGAATTCATCAGGAACAGCTAAGACTTATTAGAAGCTATAAAGTGAGTATGCACTCAATTCATACTTTGCAAATTTAAGCCCGTGAAGCTTAGCAAGACCTGCAGTAGCGCTTTTAGCATTGTCGAACTTCAGAATGGCAATACTATTGAGATACAAAGTAATTAGTTCAAAACATCTTCTATTAAAAGCCTCTTTGAACATAAATTGCAAATAAATTCTGAAATAATACCCCTGGAAACTGCCAGTTGAGTCGAGTTGAAATTCTATTTTTTCGATAGTGTCCAAAATATCGAGTTGAGAAAGAATTTTTGCTTTGAAAAATGTTCTGAAGTTTTCAACTTTTGAAGCTTCAGCAATTGGCAATCCAGAAACTAATCAAACAAAAATCATCCAAAATATTAAACAACATTCAAAGCACATCAACATTAAGGAATTTTCGCATTTATTCGAAATCTTGTGGATAATGACAAACTACATTAATATTCAATGCTCAAAATTACTTATTAAAAACTCATCGAAAGAACGATCTAAAAATGGCTTTTTGATATGGTCGGAAGGGAGTTCTTCTTGTACTTCTTTAGCCTTAGCTTTCAGGTAACTCTCCAGCTCAGGGACATTTCCAAGTTCCTCCGTGAAATCTATTTCTTTGTATAAGTCAACCATTTGAGTTTGCTTTTATTTTTGTATATTTATTCTGTGAGTACTAAATCTAGTTTTTATTCAACTTATTAATTTTCTCTTTTAATCATATTAATTCACTTCTTCATCTGTACTTAGGCATAAAGTATCTCTTTATCTGCATTCCTACTAAATTTGCCCTCCTTTAGCCTTGATTCCCGAAATTTTCTCCCGTTTTATCTATTTTGTTTCATACAATTATTTTAAAAATCTTTTGCCTTTAAAATATCTTTAAAATGAAAGTTTTGTGCTTATTAATGCTTGAAACATTTTCAAAAGTAGATCAAAAATGAAATCTCTTATTATTGTTTAAATCCTTTAATTTTATTCATTGTTTAAAATTGATTTTATCACTATCATCCAGAGTCAAATATCTGTTTTTAAAAATTTACTTGAATGATTTCTATTTCTTCTTGAGAAAGAAACCTATTTATTACTAAAACAAAAAAAAATTACGAATTCATTATTTTTCAAGTATTAACTCACACATTGAGCCTACTCTTAATAGACAACAAACCCCTTTTAGAATCGATTTTACTCAATTTAATTATTTTTTTCAAATGCAATCTTTTTAGAATAATACAACTCCTCAAAAATATAGATGAATAAGTTTTCCAGGTTTTCTGCATATTGGACATGCCTTGAGACTGGTTGAACATTTAATGCATGTGTTTGTATGCCCACATGAGCTCCAAACATATTGAGCTTTGGATTTTTCTAAGCAGACACAGCACTCGAAAGTTTTAACATAATTATTTTTTATTGTCTCCATATTTTTGTCTTCAATATAGAGCTTTCTAATATCCTTTAGTAAGTTGCATTCTAACTTAAAAAACGAATCCACACTCACTCGTTATTGAACTTTCAGAATGGAGTCAACTTAATGTTTAGAAATCTCTCTCAAAGTAGCATCGATCTACTCTATGTTCTTTGTAATGTCCGTCTTTGAGATAAAAATTTTCTTTAAAAAAGACTCCTTAGGCTCTTTTTAGTAGAGATTTCGAAGCTAGAATAAGAATTCTTTTCTGATTGATTGTGCTTGCTCTTAGCGGACACATTCCTCAACTCGATTTTGTATTTGATCGATTTAAATCTGAAGAAACACGTTAAACTGTTCTGCTTAGAAATTCACTTAAGAAAACACCTTATCGATTTGGTCTATCTTTTCATTGAAAAAGCGCTAGTATTCTTTGCAAACAACTAATAATTTTTCATTTGTTTCCTCAACAAATCGTTGTTCTATTGCTTCGATTTGCTCCTTCAATTTCATATCATATGCTAGCTCTAATTCATCCTCCAGAGCCTTGTATCTTTAAATCAGTAATTTCTCTTTTTCTGCGAGTTCTGATTCTAAATATGAATCCTTGATCTTGTTCTTTATGCCTTAGAAGATGTTCATAGTTTGATTTCTTTTCTTTTTGAGTGTTTGTTTGTTTTGTTTTTTGATTTGTTATGTTACGATGAAGAAAGAGAATAGAGTCAGCTGTCTAGCCTAACTTAATCAAGAGTCCAAAAGTTGTAATTCTCCCAAGATAAAAGTCATTCTAAAAATTACTAATTTTGGGAATAATAAATCACTTAGGAAACTTTTCTAAAACTATGAAAATGCTATCATAAAAAGATCAAATTTCTTAAGCGATTCAGAGATTTTATGGAAAATCACAGCCTTATTCAAATAAAATATTAACTCATTTCAGCAAACAAATCTCTTAATTATTATTTATCTAAATAAATAATATTTCGGGTTGCTTTTCTAAAACTAACTATTAAGCCTAAGAATCACTAAATAATAAAATATATTCTCATCATAGGCTGCTTCGTTTGTCATTATGATCGTGTTTCTGCATGAGTCACAATATTGCAAGGAAAGAAATAGCTGAGCATTCTTAAATATTTTCAGCTACTTTTTTTATTTTTAAATGACGAAGTTAGAAAGCTATGCCCACCTTTGATAGTCTTGGGGAGTTTATTAAACAAGCCATCCAGCCAGATATTTTACATAAATTATCAAAACAAAATTGCCAAAAGAGAACAATTAATCTCCATCATCAGATTCTCTAGTTTAGAAGGAGCAAGATCGAGGAGTTGTTGTCTGCGAAGTCTCTTGAGAGAATAGTTGATTCAAGCAGTTATTGTAAATATTTGTAAGAGTTAAATTTGAAGAATTTCTCGTTATTTTCCTTCGCACAAGAATAAAATTTGCTCGTAAGACATGAGTGATGCTAAAAATAGATAATAAAATCAGTAACAAGAATAGTAACCCAAAGAACAGACAAAACTTCCCTTGGATATTTTCTAGAAAGTAATCGAGATCTTTCCACCTAGCGGGCAAGTAAAGAAGATAGTTTTAGACCCCAAAAAGTAACAGCTAATAATGAGCTAGCAGATGATAATATTTATTTCAACATATCTAGCTTATGCGATGATTCATTCAACTCGAACTGCTTGGTCTTCATCCAAACAAAGTCTAAAAGAAGACATGGATGAGCATGACAACAACTTTGTAGCCTGGGTCGATACTTGCTTTTTGCTATCCTATGCGATTTCCATGAAAATATTTGGAGTTTATTCAAACAAATTTCAAATCCAATATTCATTAGGTTTTGGAATGGTCAGTGCTTCAATTTGCTTTTTGGTAATTTATTTCATCTGCGAAATCAGCATCAGCAAAGGGTTTATTCTATTCATGATGATTCTCAATGGTGTAAGCTAATCTACAGGATGGCCTTGTGTGGTAGCTTGCATGGGTAACTGGTATGGTAGCGGTAAAAAAGGCACTGTCATGGGAATCTGGGGTACAAGTGGAAATATGGGAAATATGATAGGATATTTTATTCAAGCGTTCATAGTTAATGAGCTGGAACTAAATTGGAAATTCGTATTTTTTGCAATAGGGATGCTTCTATTGATAATAGGCTCATATATCGCCTTCAACATCGAATGTTATCCTGGAAAACTAGGGATAACTAAAAAAGATTTGGAATCATATGAAGAATTGAGTAAACAAAAAGAGAAATCATATAAATATGGGCATTTTAAATTTATAGATGAGGATAACAGACAGGAGGAAGATTTTTATAAGCGTAATGATACTGTCTGCCTAGAGTTGCCCCTTCAAAATGAAACTAACTCTCATGATGACAATGAAGATACTCCAAATGAAGATCCTCTCAAGAAACAAGAGTAATAACAACAGGATTTTATCCATCCTGAGAGCGATCAACCTAACGAAAACGAAGTTAATTAATAATCTAATGGAACAACTCAGCAATAAATACAACTTCGAGCTGATTCTAACGGTCAAACTGATTAAGACAATAAAACACCTCCAGCAGAAGATGATATCAATCTTTTCAATGCATGGGTAAAAGTACCTGGACTTGCGATTTATGCGTTGACAATGGGTGGAGTTAAAGGAACAGTGTATGGATTGCTACTCTGGATGCCAATTTATTTACAAGAAAAAGGTCTCAAAAGTGAAGCTCCATTTATTTGTTCTATGAATGAAATCGGTACTTTTGCTGGAGGTATTCTGCTAGGAATGGTAATCGATAAGTTTAAAATGAAAGCAGCTTCTATCGTTGGAAGCTTAGCAGTAAGCAGCTTAATTATGCTGATTATTCAGATTCTTCCAGCTGGTAAAGCAGCACCTTACTTTCTATTCGTTTTCCTCGGAGGTGTTTCTCTTGGTGGACCGTATATTCTGTTAGGTGGAGCCATCGCAATTGATCTTGCATAGTAGCCATAATTGAGTAATAAAAAGAATATTACCGCGCTTGTTGCTGGAATCATTGAAGGATTTGGGTCATTTATAGCGGCTTTTGTTTAGATCATAGTTCCTTATTTCGGGTAAGAGTACATTTTTGTTCTTTTTACACTTTCATGCCTCTTTTCGTGTATCTTCCTTTTTTCATAAGCTGTCAAGGAAGTTAAAGCGAATTAACAATAATAATGAAACTAAACAGATAATTATTAAGTACAGCTGATGATAATTTAGTCGAATTATGTTGATATTGTTGATTGGAAATGTTTCGTTTTATTAGATTCTGCATGTTATGTTTGGAATAATGTATAAATTGAGTTCAAGTATTTTCAAAATAAAGCAATAAACTTTTCCTCTTTTTAACTATTTATTGATTGCTTGGCAAGAGAATAAATATAATTGCAAATAATTGTTTTCTATTGATGTTAAACATGCACAAAATGTCTTTAATATTCTTAAATTTGTGAATTCTCAAAAGAGCAATGTTTACTTGAGTAACTTGATTCCACATTAAAATCTACAGAAACAAGCGCATGCTCTTCCTCTTTGAAAATTTACTAAACACAATCTGTAACGATAATAAACTGTTTAGAGATTTATAATTCTTAAAAAATATACAAAAAATCTGTGAAAAATCGAGAGAAACAAAAAAAAAATCAATTAAAATCATAACATAACACGTCAATGTATCGATAGATTCCCGTGCAGAATAAAATATGTTTCATGAGAGAACACGAACGGAATACGTTCATGCATGAGATAAAGATTCGAACTATGAAAAAAATGATCGATAACTCTCTTCCTCCTTAATTTGGGTTTTTAACCAACAAAAAGAAGAAAGAGGCACTTCAGCATGAACGGAATAACGAAATCGCGAGAGAAAATAATATTATTTTCACAAAGATAAAAGACATTTTGAAAGGGAAGAGTCATAGTCTATCTCGCTTGACAACTACTGGGCTATCAAGCTAGCAGTAATAATAAAGCTAAGCACATGCTTCCGCTTTTAGTTAGCCCTAAGGATCAGCTGTTTCATAATTTGCTTAGAATAAAAGTAGTTTGAATAATAATTAAAGAAAAAAAGAAGTTGTCAAAGTAGTCATTGAAAACTAAGCTTTACTTAAAAGAATCCAAGGATCTCGCTCTTAATACAGTGTTCGAAGTTGGGAGAAAGATAGGAGCTAAAACGAGGAGTACATATCGAGGATAAGTGAATATTAGTATAAAGATTTCAAGCCAAATAAAACATTTATCAAAATAGGATTGCCAAAAGATAACTCTTATAGCAGGCATTAATCTCCTCCAAGCATCAGTAGAGATTGATAAATAATTAATTTTCTCTTTTTAGGATTACCAAATTTTGTTATTTATGGATAGGTAAGAAACCCAGCAGTGGAAAGCTTTAGCCACTTTTTAAGAATAAGAATACATCACATATTCTCTTCAAGAATGGAAAGAAAATTGGTTCTTACATCTATCTTATTGAAGTCAAAGTTTACAAAGGGTATGGATTGAAGTTTATTATATCTTTACATGATGATTTTATTTGTTATTCATAAAAACTGTTGGTTTCTTAGGATCTTTAGCATTAATCTTGAAAATCTTCAGAAACAATCGAATAAGTACAATGTTGAAATGCCAGAAGTAGAAGGTAGATTTATAGTTTTCTTCTTTTTCTTCATGGAAGATGGATGGTAACAATGTATTGTTTGAAGGTATGGAGATCTTTTAGAATGAATGTAATAGCGATCCTGAATCACTTCTAAGTAGAATTCGTATTGATGAACGATCTAAATCTTTCTTTTTCGATCGTGGAATTAATAGATACAGAGGATAATCTTCTTTAGAATAAAGCTATGGGAATTTAGAATCTAAAGGGTAGAATAAAATGAATGGAGATGAAAAGGAACTTGAGAGTTAAAAAAATTAATCCAGAGTCACAGAAGAAAATGAAGAAGAATACTCTATCCATGTGTAGAAACTTGAAAAAGATAAAAGAACGAATAACAGTATTGACTAGAAAAATACTTAAAATGGCAGTAAAAATATTGATAACTGTCTGGAAATACAATAATAGAGTTCAGAAAATGGAATCAAGGTAGAAACAAAGCAAAAAGAAGAGCCTTTAATAGATTAGAATAGTTAAGAAAATGAACAATAGATGGTTAAAAAAATAGATGATAATGATGAAAATTAATAAGAGTAAAAGCTGGAATTGGAAGGTACAGAAGAACATTTTGATAAATAAGTGCTAGTAGGGTTATAAAAAAATGGTAGAGATGGAGATAATGTAGATAATTAAGAAGACAATAACATCAAAGAGCAGTATGATTAAGGACAAATGGACAATACAGAAAATCAAAAGCAAGAATAAAATAATGAAAATAATGAAATCAAAGAAGAAGAATGAAAATTTAAAATAACTCAAATTGAAAAGTTAATTTATTATTATTCATAAAATATGGGAATTTCGAACCTAATTTTAGTTTTTAAAATTTCCCGTTTCATCATTTCATGTGGTCTATGTTGGCTTATTAATATTTAGTAACTTAATAATAATATTTTTTTACTTTGATTAAAGAAAAGTAAAATGGCAATCTATTAGGGCTCAAAACAACATATTTATATTTTCCAATACGATTTTATTTAATAAATTCATTAATAATAACTTCATTAAAAATGATTGATAAAAACAAACACAATAATGGTATGAAATCTTAGATTTCTTCTAACAAATAAAAAACTAAGTATCACTAAATTCGAGAACTCAAAATAAGAAAGAAATTCCATGAAGAAAAAACAAAAAAGAAACAAATTTTTTTTTACATTACTTCGGTGGAATTAAAAGCTAAACAAAATCGAAGGAACAAAACAGAAAGAAATCTAATAATAGGTAATATAAAACATAATCGAATTGTAAGCAGAATATATTCTCTCTAAATAAGCAAGAAACAAATGGAAGATAGTACCCTAAAAAAGCACCACTCCCTTGAAGAATACAGGTAGGCTGTTAAAATTTTGAAGCTAAATGCATTGTAGCTTGTAGAGAATAACAAAGAACTTGAGGCGAATATTGTTCAAGCAGAAAACTAGCTATTATAGTAACCATTCTTAGAAAATCTGATTGAAAATGCAATTATCCTTAGCAATTCTGAGTCATTCAAGGCTCGACTGCTAGAGCTATTGAAAGATGGTTAAAATTCAGCAAATAAGGATAGTCAACGTGCATAGTAACTCAGAATAAACTAACAAAAGAAAAATATTTAAAATTAGATTTCGTTTCCAAAATACAAAAACAACTTAAGTCCCTCTGGAAAGGCAGAGGCATTGAAGATCTTAGTTACTAACTTAAAAGATCAGATGGGTCTAAGCTTGGAAATGGTATTGAATTGTTGTGATAAAAAGGAAGAAAATTAAGTTAAAGTTGAGGATCTAAAATAATTTTTAGCAGCAAAGCTAAAAGGATCAGTGCCACTAGACACAATAAATAACGCTGTGTAAGCAGTAGATACCAAGATCCCCAATGTAATCACAAAGCAAGATTGCAGTAAGTGTCTGGGATTGTATGGGCTTGGTAAAAAGGTCGAACAAAGAAGAGGAGAAAGGGAAGTTATTGTACGAATATTCGCGATATTTGAAGGTTCAGGGAAGTGCCAGCCGAGTAGCGTATTCGAATTAATTTCATAAAACTGCAAGAATTAAGTAGATTAGAAGCTTTAGATTTCTAGAACTTCGTTGCCTTTTGAAGCTTTGTTTAATTATCTCTCTGTGCTTCACTGTTCTTTGTTAGATTCTGAAAAAGTCGCAATATCTAGAGTTCTAGACCCATCTGCAAGTGGATTGTTAGAAAAAAAAGAATTTGTGATCGAATGGAATCGATGCCATAGAGTGAATCATGATATTAATTTTGAGATTGAGATGCGTTCTTTCTCGAAATTATTAGCTAAACACAACGTCAAGGTGATTTAGTTGTTTCGATCTTCTGATGAGTTTGAATCACACAAAACATCGAAGAATTCTCTATCAAAATCAATTGAGGAAGCTGTTCCTTAGATAAATATTTAAGTACTAGATCATTTCTTGAGTTTACTTGAGAATCCTATCAATGGCGAAATTGATGAAGCTGATTTTCTTGTAGCGATTAGTGACAAGGAAGAATAAGAATTTTAGAAGTTTTTCATGGAATAATAGTTATCTGGAACGGAACGATAGAAGATTTTAGATAAAACATTTACTTTTTTTGTAAAAAGTGGAATAAATCCAAGAGATTTAGCCTAAAACAACGAAGGAGATATCTCATTTCTGGAATTAAAATACATTCTTTTTGATTTCGGGTTGTAAGTTGCTTAAGTATCCCAAATCTTAAAATGTGCCACTCAAAACGAAATAACAGGAAAGATCCAATTACCTTCTTTGATTTAATCTTTGGAAGGGGCAAAAATGATACAACATGGTACAGATATCAATAATTCCTTTTTTAACCCAATAAGTTCATTTTCTTCTGAAATTTTGCAATGTTTTTGTTCTTTTTTTTCCATTAGGATTTGAGAAGGAAATCTAAGAAATGAAGAAAATAAGAAAGAGCTCAAATTAATTGGAGTTGACTTCTTAGGCAGAACTATCTTAGCTCATCATGTAATCTAGTTCTTAAAATTTAGCTAATATTGAGCTAAAAAACTCTTCATCAGGAATATTGCCTTCTATACCTACCCTTTTAGCTTTTAACTTTCCAAGCATAAATATTATTTCTGATAACACTGCAGTTATGACACCTTCTTAACCCTTCAAAGACATCAACATTCCTTCATAAAATTCAACTTAATTTATTAAATTGCCTTCTTCTAACAAGAATCGACTCTCATAAAATCTTTTAGACGACAGTGCTCATGATCTTAAAGAGATGAGCGCGATTTAAACAAGAACTAGTTCCTTAAAAATTGATAGGTAAATTAGTTTACACCAAAAGAAACAATTTTTATTGCTTTTTTTCATTTATTTCTTGACAATAATCTTTTCATTTTTGTTAAGTAATTGTGAAGAAAAATCTTTAAGTCTGTCTAGGTCACGAAACAACAGCTTTTCATCTAAAAAGAGTGTCCGTTTCAATATTTTTGAAGATGCTGAAATTCAAGATTTTATCCTCAACTAAGATCCCTATGATTTCAATAAAATCTACGAAGACATGGAAGATAAAAAATACAAAGACACTGATTTTCCTGTGCTATCTAACATTAACAATAGCGATAAAATTACTTGGAAAAATTGCTCTGAAATCCATGAAGAAACAAAAATCTTTTTTGAAAGACCTGAACCTGATGATATTAAAAAAGGTATGCTTTTTACCTTGAATATTGAATGCTTTTAAAGGATTTTCTCATTTTAGTTACTTAATTTATTATCCCTTTTGTTTTTTTATCATTTAGGAGGATTAAACAACTGGTATTTTCTTTGTGCATTAAGTTCAATAGCATATCATGATAATCTCATTCAGCAGCTATTCGTAACTAAAAAGAAGAATTCTAACGGATGCTTTGGAGTTTGGTTGAACGACAGCGGAGAATGGGGATTGAATGTAGTTGATGAAAGTTTACCATATCTCAAAGAAACAAATTAACCTGCATTTTCAAGTTCTACTGGAGTTGAATTTTGGGTTTAAATTATTGAAAAATGTTATGCAAAAGTCTATGGTGGCTATGATCGAATAAAAGAAGGTCTCATAACTGAAGCTATCAAAGATTTAACTGGAGCTCCTGGTAAAAGTATTTAGAATGATGATGCCGATCTCGTTTGGGATTTCATTTTATTAAGCACGGAAAAACAATTTATTGTGACAGGTTTGGTTGAAATTCAATAATGTAATCAAAGTTTAGCAATTCTCAAAGCAATTGAGTTAAAAGATAATAATACCTTGAGTTACAAATCAAAAAAGCCCCTTCGATTACTGAAAATAAGCGATCCATGGGATGGAAATAGATGGCATTCAATGCATGACTAATGGAAAGAACTCATCAGGGAAAGATGTAAAGATGAAGATGTAGATTAGCTTGGTGTATTTTGGTTGGAAATCAGCTAGTATATTGATAATTTCAACCAAACTTCTGTTAACTATCTCTATCCAACTTATTTCCATTCATCTTATCAGTTACCATAACAACTGGAATCATCTCCTAAAAACTAAAAATCTCAAGGAGTATTCTAAATCACTCTATTAAGAGACACACATTGTTTTCTCATGCTTACACAGTCTGATGCAAGACATTTCAAAGAAGAATAAAACTACTGCTACTCACCTTGCAGAATGTTCATCTTCGAAATAGATCCTTTCTCCCTATCCCCGATAAGATATGTTTCGCAGAATTTTTCAATGGAAAAAGAAGTAATATAATTTTGTGGTTTTTCAATTAATTATTTTCATAAAATTTATGTTTTTTTTTTCTTTTTAAGAACTTTGTTGAAGTCTATCTCGCTTAGGGTATCTACATGATAGTCTACGAAGTAGATTGGATGTAGTTGATTAATAATCATCTTGTTCTCAGCATATATTCCTAATAGAAGATAAATCTCTAGTCATCTGGTTTCTTGAAATCAACTGAATAAAATGAATACCTAATTGATTTATCGAAAGCAATCGCACTTCGACATGAAAGTTCATCATGTATTGCTCATAAAAATGCATACGAAGAAACAGAAGATGTTATTCGGTTTCATGAGCAACTCAACGGGTATCTTTTCTTTACATACATAAACAATTCATCTGGGTATTCACTGGAAGAAGAAATCACAATCTAAGGAGAAAACCTTGAAATAATAGAATAACCTATGATTTATGCTTGTTTATCTAAAAATTCGTTTTCAATTACTGTTCCACCCAAACAAAAACGAGTTGTTCTCTGCAAGCTGACTAGATCAGAAGCTAATTTGACAATTAAAACTGCCTATGAAATGACTTGTAGGCGTTCTCCTTCTGAATTAATCGATTAGTTCTTACAGGATCCTAGAATGGGAGAGAGGAAATCGTTTAATAATAAACTGATAGAATATTTTTTTAAGGTCTGCAAGCATGAAGATGGATTTGTAATGCTTTTTTAGAATAAAACTAGCAGTTACATTGGTCATGAAAGCATTTCATTTAATAATACAAATTTATAGATTTTATAAGGAAGCACAAGTAATTTTCAAGGCAGTAATGAATGCGCTGAATTTGAAGTCCCTCCGAGATCATATTATGGAATAGTCCTGGAGATAATCGATAAAACAGCTCCATTCGATTTGAAATATAACGCCAAATAAACGATATTTACTAAGCCACTCAAATGATCAATAAACAGGAAGCAATAAGTACTGTTTTTTTTCAATTCTTTTCTTGTAATCTTTATTAATATTCTGTGATAAAAGTCAACATGTGGTTTTTATAAATCTTTTAAACCTTTTTTGTAAAACCATGGTATTTCATCGAAATCTAATTTTGTAAATTAGGGTAATATCAAAACAGAAACTCTTGAAAAAGTTAAGAAAAAAAAGAGAGATAAATTGAAAAAAATATTGGGGGAAAACTTTTCAAATTAAACTTGAAAATGAGAAATAAACTCAATATTAATTTTATCTTTTTGAAATGGTGCAAAAGATTGATGAAAAAGTGGTTATTTCCAATTAATTTGACCCTAATACGAAAATTTTCTGCGAATGCTATTTTCATATTC